>Ga0268262_10000843_pt1 | contig 39710 bp, 34 predicted proteins | sample TergutNc150P3_FD_190354 | JGI IMG/M metagenome (GOLD analysis project Ga0268262, IMG submission 190354) | Nasutitermes corniger P3 segment gut microbial community from laboratory colony in Florida, USA - Nc150 P3 (SPAdes) (version 2) | ecosystem: Host-associated > Arthropoda: Insects >...
GGTGTTGTTCGTAGGGCTTGTATGTGATCTTGTCACTTTTTCCTTTGCTCATATTGGAATTTTATCATTCTTTTTTCTCTTTGGGAATTTATTTTGAGGCTGTCCCTTTTACTTCTTGGACAGCCCCGTCCGCGCCCGGACCATAGCGAGGTATTCCACACTTTTTAGAAATGTAATTAATCACGATAAACGCCCCTCACTTTCAATTGCACACACTCCGAAGTGTTTTTGTAGTAGGGGATTATGCGGCTTTTTGCCAATAATGGCAACTTTTTGTCTCATTGAGAGTATTTTAACATTTTTGGGGGGAAATGGCAAGTGTAAAAAGGATTGCTAGTTTGGCATAAAAATAGTATATTATAAGCAGGTAAAAGCGTGGAAATTGTCATTCTGGATAGCGCACTCAAACATGATATAACCGAGGAAAGAATTTTTTCGTGTTTATTGAATATTAGGAGTGATAAGCTGTTGGATGATCACCCGCCAAAGCGTCTGTTGGCAGGTTTTGATAATCTTGGAAATGCGCTTGAGCTTATTGCGATTGAAGATGATGAGCGGGAATGTTTGATAATTATTCATGCTATGGAACTGAGAAAACAGTTTTATTATTTACTTGGGAGTAATTAAATGAATTATAACGAAATTGACGTTGAACGCATAGTAAATGAGGTAGTTACCGCAGAAGAGCAGGGAAAAATGCGGAATGCAACAAAAAAAGAAACTATGCTCGTTCGTCTTGCCGCTCTCAGCGCCATTGTCCGAAATATGCAATCACTTGTTGAGAATGACAAAGAATTAATTGGAGTCTAATTCCTTCAGACAAAAACCTATTCTTTTCTTTGTGCTATTCTTGAGAAATCATTAGCGGATTAATTCCGCCCTATTTACTTTAACCCCATAAGCGGACGCGCTGTCACCTCGGCAGAAAAATCCCCTATATTGCGGCTTCCTCCCGCCAGATCATAGGCGGCAACCCTGAAATAATAAAGCGTTCCGTTCTTTAGCCCGTCAATATTAATGCTTGTCGTTATTCCAACATCTATTGGCGAAGGCCCTAACTTAGAGTCATTGCCAAAATAGTCTCCGCGGACGGCGCTGTAGTAGACAAGGTACCCTACTGTCCCTGTACTGGAGCTTTGTTTCCAGCGAAGCTGAACACAGCCGTCTTTGGCAACGGCAGTTAAATTACGGGGCGGCAGGGGAGCCTCTCCCTGTAAAAAAACAATGTTCATCTGTTCAAGATAGGGGCTGCACTCGCCGTCCGCAGACGGGTAAAAATCAACCGCTATTTGCACATAACGTCCGCGCACTCCCGATATATCAGCGCCGGGGGTAAAAATTACCCAAGGAATTTTATCCAGAGAATAAGGATTCTCACCTGCGCGGACAAAGAAATTCATTTCCGCGTCGTCAGAAAATTTAAACCTTCCGTTTTCGCGGAATTCATTCTGCAGGGAGGTTCCTCTGATGCTTGTTCTGCCTCCACATGCGTTAATTCTGACAATGCCGCTTGAAACGGTTCCAAGGTCAACAGGTTTTGTTTCAATCCTTCCGCCGCCAGACGCGTATCTTTGAATTGAAGAACGTCCCGCGCATACGCTGTGAATTTTAAATTCATCAATAAATCCGGAAAAACGCCCGCCAAGTAAAAATCTGCCATTATCGCCGACAACGGGTATATGTACTTCGCTGCTTTCACGGCCGGTAATTGTCGCATAGACAATTGATTCGCCTTTTCCGTCTACAATATACTCTAACATTCCCGTCGAGGCGTCAAAACGGATAAGATGGTGGCTCCATGTTTTAGGAACAATAGGCGTTAAACTTGTAAAGTCAATATTGATTTGTTTTGAACCGTTTATAGGGGCAAAAAAGTTTAAAAACGACCATTTTAATTTATTTTTAGAAACAGAACAATCAATCCGCTGCGCGCGGCTGCCGGGCATTATTGAAGTCCATGATAATAGCTGTTCGCCGTTTTCCATATTCAGCGGATACATCCAGAATTCGATAGTAAAATCCTTAATGCGGCTGCCGGGCGCAAAAAGCGCGTCACGGCTCTCCGGCTGAATAACGATTGGCGTGGAATCAGGATCATATCCGTAGCGTCCAAATAACGCCGCGCCCGATCCCGCTCTCGCAAGAACGCGGTCTACGGACTCAACTTCAGGCGGGACAAAAAGCCTGTAATTGCCTGTGCTGTCCCTAAAAAGTTCAGGCGTTCTTTCATCAAATGAAACGGCCAAATCTAGGGCGCTTTCCGTTAAAGCGGAAAAATTTCCCCAAACGCCATATGCCGCCTGATACCCTGCGGCGGACGTAACCGCCGTAGATGAAGAAAGAAGCAATACAGGATGCGGCCTGATTGAATTCGCTTCGGTAATTCCATTTCTGTTTTCTACCGACTTCCATGCCGCTCCAGCGCCAAGAGAAATTGTTTTTTCTCCGACGGCGTAGACACTACCGCAAATAAACAGAAAGATGTATACTATCTGTGTGATAAAAAGTGATTTTTTCATGGTTTTCCTATTCCTTATCGGCATAAATTAATATGAATAATCAGGTAAATTCAGAAAATTATTTGGAAAAACTAAAAACCGCCGCCCTGGACGCCCCGACAGAACCGGGTGTTTATATAATGAAGAATATTGACGGGGAAATTATCTATGTTGGCAAGGCAAAATCGCTTAAAAACAGGTTAAAGTCATATTTTTCGGGGGAAAAGGACATAAAGACGGCTACCCTGCTCCGCCGCATAAATTCATTTGAGACCATTATTGTCCAGAGCGAATACGAAGCCCTCCTGCTGGAAAATACCCTGATCAAGCAACATTCGCCAAAATACAACATCAATTTAAAAGACGGCAAGACATATCCCGTTATTCGCATAACGCATGAGGAGTTCCCGCGCATTTTCCGCACGCGCAGAATAATTCAAGACAAGAGCCTTTATTTCGGGCCGTTTGCCGACGTACCTAGCGTAAATGCAATGATGGAATTGATCGACAAACTTTTTCCGCTTCGCAAGTGCAAGACAATTAAAAAAAACGGGCCGTGTATGTACTACCACATAGGGCGCTGTATGGCGCCATGTTGCGGAAAAATAAGCGTTAAAGATTATTCGCTCCATGTAGAACGCGTGCAAAAACTTCTGTCAGGTGAAACTGAAGCGTTAATTATTGACCTTACTTTAAAAATGCACGAAGCAGCCAGAGTTATGCAATTTGAGCAAGCCGCGCAGATAAGGAATACAATCAGGGCGATTGAAAAACTTGCCGGGGAAGACAGTTCGGTAGAAGACCTAAACCCCGAAGACAGAGACTATATCGCGTGGGCGGCTAACGGGGTGCTTGCCACCTTTACCGTCTTTTCCATGCGCGGCGGCAAAATGACAGGCCGCGACCTTTACCGTACGCGCTCCGCCGCGGACGAATGGGAGTCGTTGGAGATTTTTATTACTTCTTATTATAATAATTCACATCATCCGCCGGGAAAGATTTATATTCAGAATTACCTCTCGCAAAATATGGAATTAGTACAAAATTGGTTTAAGGAGAAGTTTGGGTATGAGCCGCAACTGCTCTCACCTTCAGAAAAACATCATGCGGCTATTATGGCGATGGCTAAACAGAACGCTGAAGAAGATTTGCGAAAAAGACTGAAGGAAAGAGGCGCAGGGCCCGCCATTGATGAATTGATGCGGGTACTTAGTTTAAAATCAAGACCTGAGCGGATCGAAGGTTTTGATATTGCGCAGTTAGATGGGAAACATCCTGTCGCTTCTTTAATTTCTTTTAAAAACGGAATTCCCGATAAAAAAAATTACCGCTATTTTAAACTGCGCACTGTGATTGGAATAGTAGACGATTTTGCAGCCATGCGCGAAGTTGTAAGGCGGCGTTATTCGCGCCTTATCCGTGAAGGAAAAGAGTTACCCGATCTAATACTTGTAGACGGCGGCATCGGACAGGTGAACGCCGCCAAGGGAGTATTAGATGAATTAGGCGCGGACTGCGGCCTTGTAGGGCTAGCCAAGCGCGAGGAAGAACTCTGGCTTCCAGCGGCGAAAGAGCCGCTGTTTTTATCAAGACAATCGGAAGCGTTAAAAGTTTTACAGCATGTACGCGACGAGTGCCACCGCTTTGCAACAGGTTTTAACCAGCGGCTTAGATCAAAAGACCTTTTCTTTCCGATACTTGAATCTGTAGAAGGAGTCGGCCCCAAACGCGCGGCGGCAATAATGAAAGCCTATGAATCAATCGGGAATATCGCCGCCGCGGATATTAAAGAAATAGCGGAACGATGCCGCATCAGCGAAAACACAGCCCGCGCGGTACGAGCTGTTGCTAAATTGGCGGTAGAGAAATAAATTTATTCGAAAAATTTCACACACGCCAAATAAACGCACGGCGTAGCCGTGTAGATCAATAATGCCGCATGGCGTAGCACCAATAAATGCCGCTGTTTACAACAAAAGCAAGGCTGCCTTTTGGCAGCCGACAGTGCGCAGATCACAAAGAAACAAAGATCACAAAGAATAAATCAATGTATACTGTCCGTTATCCTATCGAAAATCCCACGCCCAGTCCTCGTACAAAAACATCCTCTCCCCCTTTGTGTTCTTTTCTTACTTTGTGTTCTTAGTGCGAACTCTTCTCGATTCATTTCTTGAAAAAGCCAAAAAATTCATATATATTAAATAAAACAAATGTTACACATAGGCATTGACGTAGGCTCAACGACAGTTAAAGCAGTCGTGATCCAGAACGGAACAAAAGAAGTACTTTATTCCAGATATGAGAGGCATAATGCCTGCCAGAGTGAAAAGGTCTACGCTTTTTTACAGGAAATTTTTACGCTTTTTCCCAACAATCAATTCAGGATTGCTTTATGCGGCTCGGGGGGAAGAATAATTGCCGATATGATCCACGCGCCGTTTATTCAGGAAGTGGTCGCCAATTCGATAGCGGTGCGGACTTTCTACCCTCAGGCAAGAGTGGCGATAGAACTTGGAGGACAGGACGCGAAAATCGTTTTCTTTTTCCATGACAACGCAACCAACCGCCTGATAGCCGGCGACATGAGAATGAACGGAAGTTGCGCAGGAGGAACAGGAGCGTTTATTGATGAAGTCGCATCCCTTTTGCGTACTCCTGTGGAAAAGTTTGACGCTCTTGCGGCGGAAGGCACCCAGGTTTATGACATCTCAGGCCGTTGTGGGGTTTTCGCAAAAACCGATATTCAACCGCTTTTAAATCAAGGCGGCCTGGTGAGAGATATCGCTCTTTCCACTTTTCACGCAATAGCAAAACAAACAATAGGCGGTCTTGCTCAGGGGCTTGAAATTAAGCCGCCCGTCGTCTTTGAAGGCGGACCTCTCACCTTCAATCCAACATTAATTGATGTCTTCGCGCAGAGGCTTGGACTCTCTGATTCAGACATTATCGTGCCGCCAAAGGCCGAGTTATTTATCGCTTACGGAGCCGCGCTTTCAATAAATGAAATGTTTGCGAATTATGATAAAAACTTCAGTCCGCAGGCGGCGCTTACATCCCTTTCCATGTACCGTGAAATTGTTACGGGAAATACGTCTATGCAGAATATAAATTTCTTTAATACTGAAGCGGAACGCGAAGATTTTACAGCGCGGCATAAAATTCAATCCATTAAAAGTGATTTAAGCAACAAAAAAAACGGGGAAACGCTACATGTTTATCTTGGTATTGACGCGGGTTCTACAACGACAAAGTTTGTGCTGATAGATGAAGATGAAAATGTGGTTGATTGTTTTTACAGCCCAAACAAGGGCGAGCCGCTTAAGGTTATTAAAAAAGCCCTGCTGGATATGTACGAAAAATACCGTAATGCGGGCGTTAATCTTGAAGTTATCGCCCTTGGGACTACAGGTTACGGTGAATTGCTTTTTGACAAGGCGTTAGGCGCCGATTTTCACACGGTAGAAACAGTAGCCCACGCGGCGGCGGCGCAAAAATATATTCCGGGCGTAAGCTTTATTTTAGACATCGGCGGACAGGACATGAAAGCTATTAATATTTCCAACGGTATTGTTACAAATATTACAGTGAACGAAGCCTGCTCGTCGGGATGCGGTTCGTTTTTGGAAACATTCGCCGAAACTCTGCACATCCCTGTCGATAAAATAGCCGAGGCCGCTTTTAACGCAAAAAATCCCGCGCACCTTGGCAGCCGCTGTACTGTTTTTATGAACAGTACAATCATTACCGAACAAAAAAACGGCAAGCAGGTTGACGACATTATGGCTGGCCTTTGCCGCTCAATAGTTGAAAATGTTTTTACAAAAGTTGTGCGAATATCAAACCCCGCCCAGCTTGGAGAAAAGATCGTAGTACAGGGCGGCACTCTAAAAAATGACGCGGTTCTGCGGGCATTGGAACAGTACTTGGGCAAATCCGTCGTGCGCGCTCCGTATCCTGGAGAAATGGGCGCTATCGGCGTCGCTCTTTTAACAAAAAGGGAAATCGCCGAGCACGGTTACACTTCACCTCACGGAACAAGCGGCCGTTCGCGTTTTATCGGTTTTGAAGAGCTTAAAAAATTTGATTACACCCAGGAAGCCAATTTAATATGCCCCTTCTGCGGCAATAACTGTAACCGTACGCTGGTGCGTTTTTACAACGGACTTACATGGGTTACGGGCAACCGCTGTGAGAGAGGAGAACTTGTAGGCGATCCTAAGGACACTGCGTTACGCGAAGAGGCGGATAAAATAACAAAAATCATGAAAACCGTTCCCGACATGGTTAAAATGAGGGACGAACTTCTATTTAAAGATTATCCTTTTAATCAAATCCTGCCGTCAAAAGACATAACAATCGGCATTCCGCGCGCGCTGGATTTCTGGCGGAATATGCCTTTCTGGAAAGTATTCTGGGGCGTTCTTGGATTTAAAGTTAAAATATCGCGTAAAAGCACGCGGCAGTTATATGAGAAAGGCATTCAATATGTCGCATCAGATACGGTTTGCTTTCCCGCAAAACTGGTTCACGGACACATAGAGGATTTAATAGAAAAAAAAGTTGACAGGATTTTCTTTCCGCAGATTAACAGGCTGCCGCCGGATAATCCAGAGCGTTTAAGCACTTTTACATGCCCCGTACTGAAAGGTTATCCGCTTTCCATAAGATTTTCAAATAACCCTCAGGAGAAACACAACATTCCGTTTGACACGCCGATTTTCCACTGGTTTTCAAAAAAAGAACAGAATTTCCAGCTTTGCCGTTATATGAAAGAAACATTTAACATACCCGAAAAAACCGTTATGGCGGCAATCAAACAGGGAGAAAAGGCGCTTGAAGATTTTAACAACGCTTTGACAGATAACGGTAAAAAAATTATCGAAGACATTGAGCGTAAAGGCGGGTTTGCCGCAGTTATCGCGGGGCGGCATTATCAATATGACGAGCATATTAACCATAACCTGTCGCGGTATTTTACAAGTCTTGGCATACCGGTATTAACGCTTGATTCGCTTCCCAATCTAAATAAAGTGCCTTTGAACAAGTCCCGCGTAGAAATCACAAACAACAACCATGCCCGCCTGCTCTCAGGCGCAATTATCGCGGCGGAACATCCGGCGCTTGAATATGTGGACATTTTCAGTTTCGGCTGCGGGCATGACGCCGTTTACACCGACGAAATCATCCGTATAATGGACGAAATATCAGGCAAATCGCCGTTGATTTTAAAAATGGATGAAAGCGAAATCGCGGGCCCCCTGCGCATCAGAGTGCGTTCATTTATTGAAACCGTAATGACGCGCCGCAAACAAGTGTCACATAACGTAAAGCCGATGAAAGACCCATATCCCGTAAAATTAAAAAAAACCGACAAGGAAAAAATAATTCTTATTCCGAATGTAAGCAGGGCGTTCTGTCTTCTTATAACGGCAAGCCTTATAAAAGACGGTTACCGGGTGGAATCTCTGCCGATGGGCGGCGCGCAGGCCATAGCAATGGGAAAAAAATATGTGCATAATGATATGTGCCTGCCCGCGCAGATTATAATCGGAGAGGCGATACTCGCGCTTAAAAGCGGAAAGTACGACCCCGACAATACAGTAATAGGAACGGCAAAAATATTATGCGATTGCCGTTTGGCAAATTATATGCCTCTTACAAGAAAAGCCCTTGATGAAGCGGGATTTCCGCAAGTTTCAGTTATAACTACTGATATGCTGGATTTAAAAAACGCCCATCCGGGAATGAATTTTACTCCAATAACTTACGCCAATGTTGTTTGGGGGATAATCCAGACGGACGCGCTAGAAAATCTAAGGCGTAAAATACGTCCCTATGAACTGCAAAAGGGAGAAACGGATGAACTTGTAGAAAACGCGTTTATAGAAATTGCCAATGGTATCGCAAAGGGGGGCATTGCCGGTTCAATTAAGCCTTTTAAAAAGGCGATAAAGCAATTATGCAAAGTCCGTTATGACCGTACAAAATTAAGAGAACAGGTGCTGATACAGGGAGAATATCTTCTTACCTTCCATCCCGGATCAAATCAGGAAGTGGAAAAATATCTGGAAAAAAACGGGATGGAAGTAATCTTCCCAAGAATGTACGGAATTTACCGCCACCTTTTCCTTAACCACACTATTTCTGAAATAAAAGAATTTAATGTAAAACATTCGTTATACGACACATTGTACGCGGTGATTGGAAGCAAATTTATGGATTATGCAGTCAAGCACACGGACAAAATCGCAAAAGCCCATCCCCTGTACGAGCCTGACGTAACTTTAGAAGAAATTGCAAAATTAAGCGATCACATAATGCACCATTCCATTCTTTCCGGCGAATCATTCCTGATTGCGGGCGATATTCTTCATTACGCCGCAAAAGGCATAAGATCGTTTATCATACTGCAGCCGTTCGGCTGTCTTCCCAATCATATCTGCGGACGGGGGATAATCAAGAAAATCAAGGAACACTACCCCGCGGTTCAAATCCTGCCTCTTGATTATGATCCCGATGTAAGTTTTGCAAACATAGAAAACCGCCTGCAGATGTTAATAATGAACGCGCACAACCTGCGCAAGGCGTCTTAAAATGAAAGTATTTAACATCCCAAATAAAAAAATCTCCGGAATCATATATGTCTCATTGCTTTTTATCGCGGGCGCGTTAATAGTTTTACTGTTAATCGGCACAATTATCGGACTTATTCGTTCACGTAACGCAGAGCCGGTTTTTGTAATCGGGAATTCTTCCCGGACCGAGAATGCAAGGGATGACGACATCCGCGTCTATTCAGGATTGGAACGGCTTAGAATCCCTATGTCAAATTCTTCAACTTTGCTTCTTTCCGCCGCCTTTCCCTACTCCGCTAATGATATTCCTTTTACCGAAGAGCTTGCCGCAAAAATAAACGAATTTAAAGCGATAATAACAGAATATTTTTCGTCCCTCTCTGCGGAAAATGCCGATCAAATTGATGAAGACGCGGCAAAACGTGAAATTCTTCGGCGTTTTAACGCAAATCTGCGGCTTGGACATATTGACGTTCTATATTTCAACGATATGAAGATACTTGAGAGCTTAAAATAATAACTGTGGTTGTCCAAAAACAAGAATTTCTACCACGAACCACACTAACCAATACAAACAGCGACATGATATGTTCTAAAAGTTCGTGATGTTCGTACGCACTGACGGTAGCCTAGCGGCTACCTTGCATTAATTAAAAACAGTGGCGTTTATTGGTGCTACGCTGTGCGGCATTATTGATCTACACGGCTTCGCCGTGCGCTTTATTAGCGGGTTCGTGGTAGAATTAAAATTTCAAAGTTGAAACTTTCACCATTTTTTCGTGTCATAATTATAGACGAATGAGAAGTTATATTTTACAATAAAATTCGGAGTATATATGAATGGAACATCCGCCGCCGCCCAAGTAATAATCGCGATAATTCCCATTGTTGGAATTGTTATGGGTTCGATAGTTATTTTTTTCTACTTGTTGTGGAATTACAGACGAAGGGCATTATTGATTAAGGCGGGACAATACGCAAAACCGGATTTTAACCTGCTTACTTTCAGCCTTTTGGCCGGTCTTCTTTTGAGCAGCGTTGGCATATCGTTAACTGTATTTTTATCAATAGCGGTTGAAAAAGCATCATACGGCCTATTGGGCGGGATCATTCCCCTGTCGATGGGTATTGGACTTTTAATCTTCTATGTGATAAAGCGGAATGAAAAGAGTAATGGCTGATGAATCTGAAATAAACGATCAGGTAGTCGTCAGCCAAATTGTTTCGGGACAGAAAGATTTGTTCCGTCTTTTGGTTCGGCAGCACGAAAAAGCCGTTTATGGAATGGGAATGAGCTTCTTCCGTAATTCGGACGACGCTTCAGATTTTACCCAGGAGGTTTTCTTAAAAGCGTACCGGAGTCTTTCACGTTTTGAAGGAAGAAGCCGGTTTTCCACATGGCTGTATAAAATTGCCTATAACACGGCGCTAAACGAGGTGAACAGGAGGAAAGAATACCACAGCCTTGCGGAAGAAGACGCTGAAAAACTTATAAACAGCGGGGAAACGCCTGAGCGGATAACGCTCCGCAACGCGGCAAGAGAGGCCGTCCGCGCCGCAATAGAAGAGTTGCCTGAGCGTTTTAGAATTTGCATTGATCTGTTTTTCTTTTATGACCGTTCATATCAGGAGATTGAGTCGATTACAGGCATTCCTGTTAACACGATTAAATCTCATGTGTTCAGGGCAAAGATACTGTTGAGGGAGAAGTTAGATGGGTTATCAGAAGGTTGACGCTGACAAGAAGGAGAATGGCATGAATTGTTCAAAGATTTTGGATATGTATTACGAATCACAGGAAGGCGGAGAAGGTTCCATTTCTCTTTTAAGCCAGATACAGATGTGGGCGCATATTTTTTTCTGCCCCGACTGCGCTGAAAAAATTGAGCGTTATAAAGACGCCAGAACTATAATGAAAGAAGATTTTTTCCCTTCATCTGCCCCCGCTCTTGAAGAGACAATAATGGCAAAAATTGAAGCCGAACAGGCTGATGAAGCGCACGACACTGTAGGCGGTTTTTCAACTCAAAGCTGGGTAATCGCCGGTTTTGTTATTCTTATATCGCTTGCAACCGCTTTCTTTGGAATTGCTTTTAAAAGTCTTGCGTTAGAATCGGGAATGTCATTCATGCTGCCCATAGGCATTACAATCGGCATTGTTCTTACAACCTACGGCGCGTTCTTTATCGGCAGCCACCTAAAGGAATTATCTGAACGCTTTGGGTTGTAAGCAAATTAAAATCAGAATTTCCACCACGAACCACACGAACCAACACGAACAACGACAAGATATGTGCAAAAAGTTCGTGATGTTCGTGCGCACTATCGGTCACCTAAAGGTGACCTTACATAATTACAAACAGCGTCTTTTATTGGTGCTACGCTGTGCGGCATTAATAATCCACACGGCTTCGCCGTGCCTTTTTTTAGCGGGTTCGTGGTCAATATTCTTCATGTCTTGCGCTCAGCCGGTTACTAACCGTACAGATTTTGCGCTTGGAACGGTTTGTACAATTACTATTTTTGAGAAAGAACAACAAAGTGTTTGCGATGAAATTTTTTCAAGAGTGCGCGAAATAGAAAAACTTATGAGTTTGAATATTTCCTCCTCAGATGTCAGCCGAATAAACGCCGCCGCGGGAATTGAGCCGGTACAGGTGCAGGAAGACACGTTTAAGGTAATTGAACGCGCCATTTATTTTGCCGAATTAAGCGGCGGCGACTTTGACCCGACAGTGGGCCCTCTTGTCTCTCTTTGGGGGATTGGCGTCAGACCGCGCGTCCCAAGTGACGAAGAAATCAGCGAAGCGCTGACATTAATAAATTGGCGTAACATTGATATTGACGCGCGGTTTAAAAGCGTATACCTTAAACAAAACGGCATGACTCTTGATTTGGGGGGCATTGCAAAAGGTTACGCGGCAGATGAAGCGGCAAAAATAATTAAGTTACATGAAATTAGCAGCGCAAAAATTGATCTTGGCGGCAATATTGTAATGGTTGGCGAGCGGCGCGATAAAAAACCTTGGAAAGTCGGCATTCAGAATCCGAATGGAAGACGGGGGGGAATTGTCGGGTATTTGCAGATACCGGAAAAAACAATCGTAACTTCAGGCGTTTATGAGCGGAACTTTGAAAAAGACGGGGCGTTTTATCATCATCTTCTATCGGTAAAAGACGGGTATCCTGTTAAAAACGGGCTTGTATCAGTGACAATAATAGCCGATGTTTCCATGGACGCCGACGCTCTTTCTACGGCGGTCTTTGTTTCAGGTTATGAAAAAGGATTGTCAATTTTAAGAAATTACGGCGAAGCGCAGGCGGTTTTTGTTTTTGAAGACAGGAGCGTAATCGCCACGCCAGGTTTTGATTTTACGCTTACAGATAAAAAATATAATATGGCAGCCATGAAAGAATAATAACTAAAGTTAAAATAATAAATCCGGCAGGTTTGGTTTTAATTATTTTTTCATCAGGCGCGGGAAGACTTATTTCGCTTAACTCCAACATCAGATTATCAATTGCCGCAAGAACATTATTTTTAGGAATACTGTATTTCTTGTTCATTACGGCGGAAAATATATGCAAAGATTCACAGAGCAATTCTCCGAAAGCGCCGGGCATTTTTAAATCATGCCTGATAGCCAGTTTTGACAGCATTACAAATGACTGTAAGGTGAAAGCCCTGTGGACTCCGGCCTGTAACGCGCCCGATGTTATTTTTATAGCGCCTAAAGAAAATAAAACCCGGCCATATGGAATAATAAGGTTAAATACTATAATAAACATTATTACTGGAAACGTGATAAAGAAATTGATCTTTTTTCCGGAAAGCAAAACAAGAATACAGAAAAACACAAATTGATAACATCGGTATCCGGTACTGGGAATAAAAAGCAAAGCCGGCATAATCAATAAACCGGCGGCAAACAACGCCTTTGCGCTGAAAATATTTTCGTAATACTTTAATCCGCTCATAATTTCCTCTCATTAATCTGATACCACTTTGAAACGCGGATAAAAGCTTCGCAAAAAACGCCCAGCGCAATTCCCGTAATAAGCCCGGTCAGCAAAAATGGCGGCGCGATATAGCGGACATTTCCCTTAAAAATAAAAAAATGCGCGAGCGCCAACTGTGATATATTTGAAATAACGGCTCCCGCCGTTCCAATGCCGATAAATGTTATGTGCTTTTTTCCAAACAGCCGGCGTAGGGCAAACATAATGGTGTCGGATAAAAACGTCCCGACAAGCGAAAATAAAAAAATATATGAAAATAAAGTTCCCGTAATTAACGCCTGTCCCATAACTTTAACGCAGACTAATAATAAAAAAGCGGAAAAAGGAAAAATATCCAGCGCGAGCATAAGCGGCATATGGGCAAGCCCTATACGCAGGAAAGGCAGTGGCTTTGGTATCATGTATTCAATAGCGGAAAGGAACAGGCACAAAGCGCCTAACAAGGCGAGATTTTTTCTACCAGGAAATTCCGTCAATATCATCCTCAATCCCATTTACAATTACAAAAACATTATTGGGAAGGCAAGCCGCCCACTCTCCCTGTTTGGAAATAGAACCTACGGCTATACAAGTATGATTATCACACGGCGAAGACTCCACCCACACGCAGTTCCCGCAAATACGCACTGTCGTTTCTCCCATCGGCCCTGCTACTACAACCGTCGCGTCGGCATCAATTGGATAAACCCATTCTACGTCCTGGCCTTGAATCAGAACCTGTACATTTCCCTGCGGCTTCACATACGCCATATAGGCGGCAAAAAAAGTCAAACCTGCCACTGCAAGGATAATGATAATATCAAATACTTTTACCTTAATCCCCATAATAACAATATAATAAAAAAACTAATTTCTGACACCATGCTTTCTGTTACAAAGGATGGGCTTTATTGTAAGAAGGATAAACTGTCATTTTTTAAGGATTTTTGCAAAAAAAACTTGAATTTGGGAGGACTCTTTATTCTGTTATATCGCCGTCAACTGTACCTTGGAGGCGGATGGAGTCTTTAAATATTTCGTCAATTACTTCGTGTTTGCCGCCTGTCAGTTTGGGTTTGAAGTTTTCTATGTTAATTTTGCTGTTTCGCTTTCCTCGCTCCAGCGCCAGTCATCCAAATTTGCCGTTTTACCGTTATTGGCAGTCTTATTAGAAATGGATATCCCTGACCTGTTCTCTACCTAAGTTTTTACCGATGAAACTATTAAAATTATTCAAGACAAGGTTCAAGCGGATTTAGACGAAGTTAGTATATCCATTAAAAAAAAAGATTACCGAGATTAAAATTATTAAAAATAGAGATTGAGCTTTTTTGTGGAAAAATCAATTTCCAAAACCGACAAAAAGCGGTATATTATAAATAGGAGATAAAGCATGGAAGCAACACAGACAGCCAATCCCCCAAGTTTTGAGACAGTCTGGGCAATTATGCAAGGTGTAGCCGAAAGTCAAAAAGAAACTGATCGGATTGTTAAAGAAAACGCTCAAGGAATGAAGGAATTAAGAGAAATCCATAAAGAATATGAACAGGAGAGGAAGAAAGACAAAGCGGAATTCAATGAAAGACTAGGGAATTATATCAATCTTTTTGGCGATTTTACTGAATATATGATGGCTCCCAAATTGCGTGAGAAATTTATTGAGCTTGGACTTGTTTTCCCCAGAACAAATAGAAATGTCAGTGTTAAAGATGAAAATAACAATACTCTTCTTGAAACTGACGCAATACTGGAAAACGGCGATAAAGCCATGATGGTTGAAATAAAAACCGAACTTACCGTTGAGCGCGTAAACAAACATATAGAACGGCTTGAGAAAATGCGAAAACACGCCGATTTACACGGCGACAAACGTACTTTTTTAGGAGCGGTTGCCGGTGTTGTAGTATCTGATGAAGTAAGAGAATATGCCTTAAATCAAGGTTTTTATTTAATTGAACCTGCCGGAGAAGAGTTGAATATTACTCCGCCAAACGGTAAACCGAAAGAATGGTAACCGAATAATAGCACCCCGTTAAGGGGTGTTAACCGAAAAAATATTGCATGTTACCGCGCACAATAAAAGTCACAGTTAACAATAATGGCGGGCTTGCGCAGACCGCAAAGCGGTTTGATAGCAAACCAGTGCGCGGCGGGAATTACTAAAAAAAACTAAAAAAATATAAACGGCGAGTAGCGTCTTATTCCCTTTACTCTTTTTAATAAAATAGCTACATTATTTCTATGAAAAAGATTTCTCTGACAGGCATAAAACCTACAGGCGATTTGCACATCGGCAATTATTTTGGCGCGATAAGACCCGCGCTTGAACTTGCCAAAGAATACGACGCGCGTTATTTTATCGCCGATTATCACGCTCTTAATACAATGAAAAATCCAAAGGAACTCAACACTACAATAAGGGAAGTGGCCGCAGGCTGGCTTGCGGCGGGTCTTGACCCGGATAAAGTAATTTTCTACAGGCAAAGTTCAATTCCCGAAGTTTTTGAACTTACTACAATGCTAATGGCATTTACATCCAAGGGGCTGATGAACCGCGCCCACGCGTATAAGGACGCCGTACAAAAAAACAACGATAAGGGCGATGACACCGACGCTGGAATTAACATGGGATTGTTTACATACCCTGTGCTTATGGCGGCTGACATTATTATTTTTGACTCCGACATAGTTCCGGTCGGCAAGGATCAGCAGCAGCACATTGAGATGGCGCAGGATATCGCGCAGTCTGTAAACGCCAATTATGGGCAGCAGGTTTTAAAAGTGCCTCAGGCGGGAATTCAAGAAGATGCCGCAGTAGTACCGGGACTTGACGGGAGAAAAATGAGCAAGAGCTACGGCAATGTTATCCCTCTTTTCGCGCCGGAAAAAATCCTGCACAAAACAATCATGAGGATAACAACAAATTCCCAAACCGTTGAAGAGCCGAAAAATCCCGATGAAAGCCAGATTTTCCAGCTTTACAAATTATTTGCGGACTCTTCAGAACAGGCCGCTCTTGCCAATCGTTACCGCGCGGGGGGCATGGGCTGGGGGGATGCCAAGGAAGAACTTTTCCGCGCGGTAAACCGCTGTCTTTCCCCCATGCGCGAAAAGTTTGACGCAATCATGGCGGACATTCCTTCACTTGATAAAATTCTGGCGCAGGGAGCGGAAAAAGCGCGTCCTATCGCAGCCGCGACCGTAAAACGTTTTAGAAAAGCGGCGGGAGTAGATTGATGAGTATTATTTCATGTATCGGAAGCGGAAACATGGGTTTCGCTTTAATGAGCGCCGCCAAAGGAGCGGATATTTACATTACGGACGCAGATTTAGAAAAAGCAAAAACTTCCGCGGTGGCGCTAGGAGCAAAACTCCTTGCTACAAATATTGAAGCCGTGGAAAAAGGCAGCCTTATTTTCCTCGCCGTAAAGCCGCAAGTGTTACAACATGTGTTAGCTGAAATCGCTTCAACCGCGGATAAAAGGTTATCTTCTGGCAACGCGCCTGTTTTTGTTTCAATGGCGGCGGGCTGGTCAATCGCAAAAATACAGGATATTCTCGGTACAAAAATGCCTGTTGTGCGCATAATGCCCAACACTCCCGCCTTAATCGGCAAGGGAATGATCGCGATGGCAGCCTCGCCTGAAGTTCCGGCGCAGAGCCTGTCGGAACTTGAAAAAATCCTTGGCGGCGCGGGTCTTATTGATAAAATTGACGAGCGTTTAATGGATGCCGTAACGGGCCTTTCAGGTTCCGGCCCCGCGTTTGTCTATCTATTCATAGAAGCCTTAGCGGACGGAGGAGTTCGCGCCGGATTGCCGAGAGACAAGGCTCTGCGCTACGCCGCCCAGACAGTATTGGGATCCGCCGCAATGGTTCAAGAAACCGGAAAACACCCGGGAGAACTAAAAGACATGGTAACCTCTCCCGGCGGAACCACAATAGCCGGCATCACCGCCCTAGAAAACGGCGCCTTCCGCGGCACTGTAATCAAAGCCGTAGAAGCCGCTTGGAAACGCTCTCTGGAGCTTGGATAAGAAAAATTTTACCACGAACCACACGAACAAGGAGCGAACCTAGAGAGCGAGGAGATTTACTACAAATATGTGCGTAGTAGATAACTTGAGGGATCAGGGGTTTTTGTTCGAAGGCTGAGCTTGAAATTTAACGATAAGATAACGAACAAAAACCCCCTAATCCTCCGCTCTCGTCTTATGCGCCTATCAGAGGTAAACTCTAATCTCTCTTGGTTCGTGTTGGTTCGTGTGGTTCGTGGTAGATCTCTTCACTATTGTTAGTGGTAGAAATTCTTCATTACAAACCACCTTGAAATTTCCGATAAATTAGTATGCTTCGTCAGGGATTTATATCTTTTTGCCTGTTTTTCTCTGTTTTTTTTACTATTTATGGGCAGGGAAGCGAATATGGGCAGCATTCGTTTGTTATACGGGGCGAGGTTTATGTTGATCTTGAGCAAATATACGCGGGCCATGTGGACGAGGAATATCCATTAAGTATTACTTCGGCAGGCCAACGCGCGCTTGAAGAAGCGGCTCTTTTTTATTCCGCGATGATCCACGGCTGGTCGTTTAGTTATGAAATAGGCGAGAGGGCAAGAAAAATCGACGAACTCCTTGAACTGGAACCTGTGGGAATAATTAAATTCGGCGATCCTGCCCTTAAAGTTACCGATACCGAAATTAAAAATATGCAGCTTAGAGTATGGACGGACTACCATCTAAGCGAGGCTGCGCAAAAACGCCTTCAGGTGTGGCGCACTGGAATGATAAGGAACGCGCAGGCTACAGGCTATGCTCCTGATTTCTTTAAAGAGTATCCCGGATGGATCGCAGTAAAAAAACTGGCGCTTGAGGATTCGGCGCGGGCGGCAATAAGGACTGTTTTACGGGGAAGTGAAAGAAACCGGCCAAAACACGCTACGGGATTTATCAGTCTGGCCGCTTTCCCGCGCTATTACATTGACGGTGGACGCTGGGCAGTATTTGCCAAGTTCAGATTACAGATAACAGAAATAATTCCTTTTGCAGCTTATTGATTTTTCTCGGGGTCTAAACGATATTCCTTAAATGTTCTTCCATTAATAATAGCGCAATTACGTCCGTTCTCCTTGGCTGAATACAGCGCCTTATCGGCAAGGTCATACATTTCTTCCGTATCGGTTGAAGCGCCGCACTTTTCAACAAATACTCCAAGGCTCATTGTAACATATTTGGAAACGCTTGATTTTTCATGCGGGATTTTTAACAGATATATCAATTTAGTAACGCGCGAAATGACAACTTTTACATGTTCAACGTCTTTTTCAAACCAAAGCAGCGCAAACTCCTCGCCGCCGACTCTGGCGCAGTATACCCCCATTGTATCCTTTAATCTGTTAAACGCTCCGCCAATGGCGCGAAGGCAGTCATCGCCCTTAGGATGACCGTACAAATCATTGAAGTTTTTAAAAAAGTCAATATCCGCTATAGCGACGCATAAATAATCATCGCTTGCCCTGTAATTGGCAAGATACCTTTTAAAAGTCTGCATAAAATCACGGCGGTTTCTAAGTTTTGTCAATTCATCAACAGTGCTCTCTTCCATATACTTGTTTCGCTCGTGCTCTATTTTAGAAGCGCTTAAGTCCGACATAAAACGCTGCATTGTTAAACGCCAGCAGGCAAATATGCTCAATATGGTGGAAAATATAACATTGAAGATATCAATAACGTATATTTCAGGTTTTTTTACTAAAACAGTAGAAATGATAAAAAGCGCAGTCGCCGTCAGCGTAAGACAAATATTTATAATGGGAGAGTTGGAAAATAAAATCAATGAGCAGATAAGCAATATCATAAAGCCTACGGCATAATTATTTGGATCAGCCCAAACGCTGATATATAAACCAAAAAATATCAGGTTAATATAATAAATTACAGTTAATAAATAGATATAAGTTTTATTAAACACTTTTTTATGATTGTTAATTGATTTAATATAATAATTTGTAAGCAAGGCAAGCAGTAATCCGATAAAAGCTGTAATTATATATACAACTGTAGTGTTATCGATGTTTCTCTTTATTAATATGGAATAACATGCGAAAGCGAATGTCATAAATACGACAAAAACATTGGCAAAACGAAGGCTGTATAAGTTATTTTTACATTCTTTATTCATGAAGACATGATACTGTTCGCGTCCCTGTGAATAATACCGCCAGTAATTAAATAATTTATACACCTAAAATCCTTTACATTTAATTTACCCAAAATCTGATAAAAAATCAAGGTATTTCCCGCTTTTTTATTGATTTTTAAGTTTGACAGGTATATCTTTTAATTTTTAAAATAATTATTTTTTACCGGAATACAAGGTAAACTCCATTTTATCCTTGTTCTGCGAGAGGGCATTTAGCCATAAATTTTTCTTTTTTGTAATTTCCTTGCTTTTACGGCCTATCGCGCGTAATTTCTCATATACCGTTGAGCCGTTTTTAGCGGCAAGCCATGTTTTGTAATGATCTCCATGAAAAATAGCCGTAGATTTTTCTTCAACTTCAATATCAATGTACTTTTCAAAAGCGTCCAGAAGAAGCTGATATTTTTCGGTAATTCCCTTAAGATAATCAAGAATCAATCTGTCAAACGACGGAATTTGTTGGCTGATATTAATCAAGATGTGTAAAAATTCAACGGCAAGATAGTAATCCTCATCCTTGCAATACGCTTTATATCCAAGACGGCACAGGTGCACATAGGATTCATTTGTAATAGTCTGCATGTCCCGAATAGGCTGTGGCGGCGTTATTGAAAATTTAGGCATGGATTGGGCTACTCTTACAAGCAATTCGACCAAATCCTGATAAATGCGCTGTTCCCATAAATTCTCGCGGGTAGAAGAAAAAAGTTTAGTCATGTACTCTGCAAATTTTTCCTTATAGCGCTCGTTTTTGTCAAAAACAACTTCGCAGGTGGGGATCATAACCCCTTTAAACTCGATATGGCCGGTATCAAAGAAATAAATTGCGTTATTTCGCGCAAGAATACATTGCTCTGCGGCGTTTTCTTTCTCATAATTCATCATTACCTGTTTGGCAATCATGACTCTGGACTCTTTCGGCGAAAGTTCATTTGCCCTGGTTTGAAGCCTGGCTCCGGAGTTTAAAAGAAAACCGGAAAGGTTGCCTCTTTCCGTGATTATCAACGGGCTTTGCGTGTTTCCGCCTGTAATTCCGGCTGAAATTTTAAAAACAGGGAGGTTTTCGGCATTGCCGGTGCGCTTTGTAGGTACTGCCGGATCTCTGACAATATCGGTCTTGCCAAAATAGTCGATAATGCACAGAGTTACCATAACAGCGTCCTTGGCGCTGGCGGCGACAACGACCATTTCATCGCCTCTTTCCCTCTGGCTTATCGCGCCGCATTGGGTAGATATGCGCTTGATTTCATTTTCAATAGCCCAATCCAAATTGTGCATCATAGAAAGATTTTTTCTGGATTCCATGCAGAATTTTGTATAACCGTGGATATCAAGCATCGCTATATAAAGGTTGGATATTTGTAAAGTCTTTTTTAAATCACCCGCTTCAGGAAAATCCCTGTCCGGAATGATTATTTCTTTCCAGAGTTTTTTATGAGTAGTTGGAGAAATAGCGGCAAAAAATCCCCAGTTCAGGCTTTTTAACAGTTGAAACGCTTTCATAATCACAGGGTGCGTCCACTTATCCTTTATAGCGGGGGCAACCAGTTCCCTTAGTTTGGAGAAAGCGGTAATCTCTTTTGAAATTATTTTATCAAAAAGGAATGAGAAAAACTCATATTCTGTCATTCCGCTGTTATATTCGCCGATATTTTTCACTTTTATTTCCTGAACACGATTATACTATATACCAAAAAAAAATAATAGAGAAGAAATAAATAATATATTGTTAATCCTGTATTTTTGAGGTATTATTAAGATAATGGAAATTGTAACTAATTTAAACAATTCAGCAGTCGCGCTAACCGAGGCAAATAAGCCTTTTGAGGCAATTCCCCTGTTCCGCGAGGCGCTGGTTTTAGAACCGGAAAACCCCCTTTTATGGCTGAATTTAGGCATAGCCCAACAGAAAACAGGCGAGTATTCAGAAGCGATTGACAGTTTTAAACGTTCTTTGGTTATTGACAACGATATTTGCGAGGCATGGAATTCCATGGGCCTTATTTATTACGAACTAAACGATTTTATTCTTGCGGAAAATTGCTACAAGACGGCATTGTCCTGCAATGACAACGATCCAAAAATTTGGAATAATCTAGGAGTTTTATATTTTAACATAAATAATTTTGAAGAAGCCCGCAATTGTTTTGAAAAAACGATAAGCATTTTCCCGCAGTATAAAGACGCGCTGATCAATTTAAGGGACACATGCAGAGAATTGGGTGATTACCGCGCAGCCGCTGAATTTGAGCGGATTATTTTAAATTTAGATATTAGCGGCCAAAAATAAAATGAAAGTGCTTTATGTCGCAGAACTGGTAGGTAAAGCGGGCATATATACATATAAAAAAGCGTTAAGTGAATTAAAAACCCGCTATCCATGGAATGTCATGATTGTCTGCGCCAACGGAGCTACGGGAGGGAACGGTCTTGGACGCACTCATGCCGCCTACATCCACAAACTTGGCGCTAATGTAATAACCCTTGGGGACTGTTGTTTCTACAAAAAAGATTTAACTGAAAATCTTGATAAATGTCATTATGTACTGCGCCCCGAAAATCTAAACGCGGACGCTCCGGGGATAGGGTCAAAAATTTACAATGTGGAAAACGAAAAAGTCGCCGTCGCGGTTTTTATCGGTCAGAACGGATTCGGACGCGTACACGCGAATAACCCCTTCACTTCCCTGCCGGCAGTACTTGAACGCCTGCGAAAACAAACTCCCTACATCATTGTAGATTTCCACGCGCAGGCAAGCGCTGAAAAAAAGACTTTTATTTACGCCGCCGACGGCCTTTGTTCCGCGGTAATCGGCTCTCACACCAGAGTCCAAACCGCCGATGAAATTATCATGCCAAACGGAACCGCATACATAAGCGACGCCGGCCGTACAGGAAGCCGGCAGTCAGTCGGCGGCTGCGAAATAAATTCGCGCATAAAAGAATACCTGACAGGCATCCCCGAATGGACCAAAGACACATGGGAATCCCCGGAATTGCAAGGCGTATATATTGATGTAGGCAAAGACGGTAAAGCGCTCTCCATTGAGCGGATACGTATTGCGACAAATTAATTTTTTTTACCACGAACCACACGAACAAGGAGCGAACTAAGAGAGCGAAGAAATTTTCTACGGATATGCGCGTAATAGATAGCTTAAGAGATCAGAGGTTCTTGTCCGAAAGCTATACGTGGACTTCACGATAATATAACGGACAAAAACCCCTTAACCAACCGCTCCTGTCTAACGCTAATAAACATATTTTAAGCGCATCTTTCTTGGTTCGTGCTGGTTCGTGTGGTTCGTGGTAAGTATCTTAGGAACCTTCTTTCACTATTTCAATCTTGATTCCGTCGATTTGATCCTGTTCGTCTTTGGGCGGAATTGAAACGCGAAGGATGCCGTTTTTGTAGACTGCTTTTACTTTTTCCTGGGCGTATTTGTCTAGGGGCACAAAGTACTTCTGCCTTTCAATGTCTTTCATTTTAAGGCGGCGTTTAAAATAACGGACATTTTCATCTGATTGAAGTCTTGCTGGATTGTCGGCCCCGGCGCTTACGGAATTGTCAATCCGCGCGGAAAAGACCATGTAGTCGCCTTGGAAAGAGAGGCTTATGTCTTTTTCATCAAAGCCTGCCAGGGCAAATTCAAAAACAAGCGACCTGTCTTCCGTCATGAAAACATTCATCGGCGGGTAGGAATAGTTGGGATAAAAATCGGTGTTTTCGTCGAAGAAATGTTTGCTGAAGTTAAACGGCCCTTGAGTGAACCTGTCGTCCCCGTTGCACTTGTTAAAATTCCTGTGGAATTCATCTTTAAATTCCTGGGCCGCATCGAAAATTTCATCAAAAATACTGCCCAGATCCATGTAATTTCTTGTACCTTTCATACAATCTCCTCGCCGGGAATGCTTTTGCCTTTCCCCGACCATTAAGGTTTAATTTAGAACCCCCATACGGGCGATTCTTAGGACTAAAGTCCTTAGGACTAAAGTCCTTAGGACTAAAGTCCTTAGGACTTACAGCCCTCTGTATTTGAATTTACATGAATTAAAGAAAAAAGTCAAATTAAAAAAAGAAATTTACCACGAACCAAAAGAGAAGAATTTTTACCACGAACCACACTAACAAGGAGCGAACCTAGAGAGCGGCGAGATTTACTACAAATATGTGCATAGTAGATAACTGGAAAAGGACAAGGGGTTTTTGTTCGAAAGCTTAGCTTGGATTTTACGATAAGATAACGGACAAGAACCTTTAAATTTTATGCTCTCGTCTTACTCTTTTATCAGTAGTAAACTCACATCCCTCTCGGTTCGTGATGGTTCGTGTAGTTCGTGGTAGATCTCTTCGTTCCTTCGTACTGGTTCGTGGTAAAAAATTCTTCTTATTAATACCCTGATGCCGAACCGCCGGCTAAAAGTTTAACTGCCGAGCTTGTACCTATCCGCGAGGCTCCAGCGTTAATGAAGGCTTCCAGGTCTTCGCGAGTTTTTACGCCTCCTGCGGCTTTTATCTTTACTCCCTCGCCTATGTGCTTTTTAAAAAGTTGCACATCCGCAAGTGTCGCGCCGGCCGTTCCAAAGCCTGTGGAAGTTTTGATAAAGTCAGCCCCCTCTTCTGTAACAACTTGGCAAAGGTGGATTTTTTCGTCTTCTGTTAAATAGCAAGTCTCAATTATTACTTTCAGTATTTTGTCGCCACAAGCCTCTTTAATTAACTTAACTTCTTCACGTGTATAATCAAAGCGTCCGTTTTTAACGTCGCCGACATTTATCACCATGTCGATTTCTTTTGCGCCGTCCCGAATGGCGTTTTCAGCCTCCAGAATTTTCGCGGCGGTAATTGAATAGCCAAGTGGAAAGCCGATCACAGTGCAAATATTCAAGTTTTTAAATTCATTATGAATGGAATTTACATAAGAAGGCGGAACGCATACGGAAGCCGTTTTATATTTAACCGCTTCATCGCACAGTACTTTGATTTCTTCCCACGAAGAAGTCATCTTTAAAAGCGTATGATCTATCTTGGATAAAATTTCTTCATTAGTCATTTTCATCTCCTTTAATGTTACAGGGCGGTTAACCCGCCCCGTAAAGATCAGCGTTTACTTCAGGAAGAACCGTAAAATGAATATTACAAAGAGTACCCATGTTACTATGGTAATGTCCTTGAATTTCCTGGCGGCAACTTTAAGAATCACATATGAGAGAACTCCGTATACGATACCGTCGGCAATACTGTACGCAAAAGGCATCATTACAATCGCGAGGAACGCCGGGATGCCTTCGGTTGGATCCTTAAAATCAATGCCGGTTACAGGCTGTAACATAAGGAAGCCGACAAAAATCAAAGCTGGAGCTGTCGCCGCGCTGGGAATCAGGAGGAAAAGGGGTGAAAGGAATAACGCCAAAAGGAACATTATGGCGGTAGTAAGACTTGTAAGACCTGTGCGTCCACCGGCGGCGACGCCCGCGCTGCTTTCAACATAACTTGTAACCGTTGAAGTGCCTAATGCAGCGCCTACAGCCGTACCAAGCGCGTCTGAAAAGAGAGCCTGCTTAACTCGGGGGATATTACCGTCTTTATCAATAAGACCGGCTTGAGTGGTAACTCCTACAAGTGTTCCTACAGTATCAAAGATATCAACAAATAAGAATGTAAAGAATATTACAAAAAAATCAAAACTAAAAATATTTGAAAAATTAAATTTGAAAAGCAGCGGGGCCGCAGGCGCAGCAAAAGGAGTCCAGTTTGACCAGCCTCCTGCAGGCTGAGTAATTCCCATTGGAATTCCAATAATTGTAGTCGCAAGAATTCCAATAAGAATAGATCCGGGAATTTTTAAAACATACAGTACAATAATAATTACAAGACCAATCAGCGCTAATGACGCGCTGCCGCCGGAAGTTAATTGTCCTAACCCGACAATTGTACCTGAACCGCCGACAATAATATTAGCGTTTGCAAATCCAATCAACGCAATAAATAAACCTATGCCAACCGCGACAGCTTTTTTCATATTTGCGGGAATAGCTTTTATAATTGCTTCACGAACATTAAATAAAGAAAGAATCATAAACAGGATACCTTCAAGGAAAACTGCGGTAAGAGCAATTTGCCATGAATAACCCATTCCCAATACTACCGTATAAACAAAGAAAGCATTAAGCCCCATACCCGGAGCAAGGGCAATTGGTAAGTTAGCTGTAAACGCCATCACTATTGTAGCTATTGCCGCTGAAAGAGCCGTGGCGGTAAAGATGCCGCCCCACGGCATGCCTACAATCGCTTCCGCATCAGCGAACATGCCGCTTAACATTCCAGGATTAACCGCCAGAATGTAAGCCATAGTTAAAAATGTTGTAAGACCCGCCACGATCTCCCGTTGTACAGTTGTCCCCTTTTGCTGTAACTTAAAAAGTTTCTCCATGTCTTTCTCCTCCGTCTTGTTTATGGCGGTTTACGACGTTCTGCCAACGGCAGAATGTAAGGCAGCTACTCTGCCCGTAAACCGCTACGCTAAACGACGTTTTAATGTCGTTTAGCGTGAATGTATCTGCCGTTTTAATGGCAGATACATTTTTACTTAACATACAGCGGCCGTTCCACATATTTAGTGTGAAGCAGCTTATGCGCCTTGTGACCGCCCGGCTCTCCAAGGAATTCCTTGTAAACCTGGCCTATATACGGATTCTGATGCGAACAACGGTACTGGGACTTTTGATCGTCCGCATAAAGGCCGCCTGTGCGTTGTTTGCGGATATCATCCGTACAGCCGTAGGGCTGTCCTCCGCCCGCGATACATCCGCCTCTGCACGCCATTACCTCGATAAAGTGATACGGCGGCTCTTTACCGGCTTTTTTCGCCTCGCGGAGTTTGTCTAAAACCGCGGCAATATTTCCCATCTGATGGGCTACCGCAATGCGTATCTTTGTTCCGTTGCCAAAATCAACTTCCCCTTCCTTTACGCCGTCAAGCCCGCGGACAGGTTTAAAGTCTATGTCGGGAAGTTCCTTTTTTGTAACAAGATAGTAAGCGCTACGGACTGCCGCTTCCATTACTCCGCCCGTTACGCCAAAAATTGTTCCGGCTCCGGTGTACGGTCCTAACGGATTGTCAGCCTCTTCTTCGTCAAGTTTAAGTATTTCAATACCAGCCTGTTTGATCATCCGCGCAAGTTCCCTTGTGGTAATTACAATGTCCACGTCGTAACCGTGGCCTGCGCTCTTCATATCGTCATTGCGTTTTGTTTCCCACTTCTTCGCGGTGCACGGCATGACTGATACCGAATATACCTTATCGGGATCCACGCCGGCTTTTTCAGCCCAGTATGCTTTAATCATCGCGCCCATCATCTGCTGGGGAGATTTTGCGGTTGAAAAATTTGGAATCATGTCGTTGTAATATTTTTCCATATAATCTACCCACGCGGGGCAACAGGAAGTAATAAGCGGAATGACGCTGTTTTTTTCGGTCAGGCGTTTTACAAGCTCTGAGCCTTCTTCCATGATGGTAAGGTCGGCTGAAAAGTTAGTGTCAAAAACTGTTTTAAAACCAAGGCGGCGCAGGGCGGCGTATATCTTTTTTGTAAAAACCGTGCCAGGCTCAAGGCCGAATTCTTCAGCTAACGCGACGCGGACTGCGGGGGCAATCTGCACAACGGGGTGTTTTTCCTTGTCCTGCAGGGCGTTCCACACTTTTACTGTGTCGTCTCTTTCATAAATCGCGCCCACAGGGCAATGAGCCGCGCACTGTCCGCACTTGATGCACGGACTTTCACCTAACGGAGCGTCCGCCGCGCTGGCTATCTTTCCGTGTATGCCCCGCCCGAGGAATTCCAGCGCCCACACATTCTGCACGTCCTGGCACACTTTTACGCATCTGCCGCAACGGATGCACTTTTCGGGGCATAGCACGATAGCGGGATTGGAATCGTCCACGGGAAGGTCGTTCTTTATTTTTAAGAAAGGGGCTTCCCTAACGCCAAACTCGGCGGCAAGATTTTGAAGTTCGCAGGACTGGTTGCGCGGGCATTGCAGGCAGTCATTGGGGTGATTAGAGAGGATAAGCTCTAGAACAGTGCGCCTGGTTGAGATAATCTCAGGGTCGTGGGTGACAATGCTCATATTTGGCTCGCACGCCGTACAGCAGGCGCGCACCATTTTGGCTGAACCCGCTAGGCGCACAATGCAAATGCCGCACGACGACCACGGCGAAAGATCGGGGTTATAACAGAGACGGGGAATTTTTATATTCACCATCTCGGCAGCCTGAAGGATTGTCGTCCCCGGTTCCACTTCAAATGTTTTTCCGTTTATTGTTATGCTAATCATGTTCTCCCCCTTATGCCTTTATCACCGCGTTAAATTTGCATGAAACCATGCACTCGCCGCACTTTACGCAATCATCACTGATAACTCTGTAAGGCGGACGTTTTTTATTCGGATACCTTGACGCGTCTTCTACGATAATGCAATTGCCGGGACATTTTTTCGCGCACACTCCGCAGCCTATGCACTTATCAGCGTCAATGGTAAAGCTGATCATTTTTCTGCACTTGCCGGCGCGGCATTTTTTATCGTGTATATGTTCAATATATTCTTCGCGGAAATTTCTTAGGGTAGACATTGTAGGATTCGCGGCGGTACAGCCAAGCATGCAAAGCGACGCCTTTGTCATCGCGTTTCCGATAGCCTCAAGTTTTACAAGGTCTTCGTCTTCCCCGCTGCCCCTTGCTATTTTTTCAAGGATTTTAAGTATTTGAGTAGTACCAATCCGGCAGGGAGAGCATTTGCCGCAGCTTTCATCGACGCAGAAGTCCATATAAAAGCGCGATACGTCAACTACGCAGTCGTCTTCGTCCATTACAATCATGCCGCCCGAGCCCATCATGGAGCCGTTAGCTGTCAATGATTCAAAGTCAATCGGAACGTCAAGTGATTTTTCGGTAAGAATGCCGCCCGACGGCCCGCCGGACTGCACTCCCTTAAACTTTTTATCGTCTTTAATTCCGCCGCCCACGTCGTAGACAATTTCACGTAATGTGGTTCCCATCGGGACTTCGACAAGGCCCGAATATTTGACTTTTCCGGTGAGCGCGAACACTTTTGTGCCCTTGGATTTTTCCGTCCCGATTTTCGCAAGCCAGTCGCCTCCCCTCGCGGTAATGACGGGCACGTTAGCAAATGATTCAACATTGTTAATAATGGTAGGTTTTTGCCACAACCCTTTGTTAGCCGGAAACGGCGGTTTTGGGACGGGCATTCCGCGGTTGCCTTCTACTGATTTAATGAGCGCGGTTTCTTCACCGCAGACAAACGCTCCGGCTCCCAATCGGATCTCTATGTCAAAATCAAAACCGGAGCCAAGGATGTCTTTTCCTATCAGTCCGTATTCGCGCGCCTGGTTAAGCGCTATTTTTAAACGTTCAATTGCAAGCGGATACTCGGCGCGGATGTACACAAATCCCTGATTGGAACCTATTGCCTTGCCCGCGGTTATCATGCCCTCGATTACCGAATGAGGATCGCCTTCTATTGTAGAACGGTCCATGTACGCGCCCGGATCCCCTTCATCGGCATTACAGATAACAAACTTTTGGTCTCCCACCGCTTTACGCGTTAAATCCCATTTTAACCATGTCGGGAAACCCGCGCCGCCCCTTCCGCGCAGGCCTGATTTTTTCATTTCTTCGATTATTTGTTCGGGCGTCCATTCAAAAAGTACTTTTTCAAGACCGACATAGCCGTCGCGCGCAATGTATTCATCGATACGCTCAGGATCAATTACGCCGCAGTTGCGAAGCACGACCCGGAATTGTTTATTGGTATTCGCCATATTTATCATCCCCCTTATAATTATGAAGCTAAAATATCGGCGGCTGGGCGCTCAAGAATGTTTTCACCTAACAATTCCCTGCCGATAATATGCTTTTGAATGATCGATTTTGTCAATTCAGGATCTACCATGCCGTAAATTACAGGCGGCATACCGGGAACAATTACCTCTACGGTAGGCTCGGAATGGCACAGCCCCATACAGCCGGTTTGCTTTACAACGCAATTTTTGATTTTTTTATCTTTAATTCCCGCGGTAAAAGCGTCCCATGTCTGTTTCGCGCCGGCGGCTATACCGCAGGTTCCCATGCCGATAATTACCCGTGTTTCAACGCCGTCTGCGTCGCGTTTTTTAAACTCGGCTTTTTTTTCTTCTCTTAATTTTCTTAAGTCGCCAAGACTCAATTTTGCCATAAATTTTTACTCCTCTTTACGGATCTTAATTTGCCAACCTCTAGGTTGCGGATTATAAAAACCCTATTTGTTTTGATATTTGGCTATGATTTCGGGAATCATATCTTTTGAGAGTTTGCCATAAGTATCGTTGCCGACCGTAAGCACAGGCGCAAGACCGCAACAGCCGACACAGCGCACAGGGTCTACCGAAAATTTGCCGTCCTGAGTCACTCCGTCAGGCTCAAGCCCGAGCAGGTTTCTGGTCTCGTCCATTATGTCCTGACTGCCTTTAAGGTAGCAGGCCGTTCCCAAACATACGGAAATCTTGTGTTTCCCCGGCATAGTGGTCTTAAAAAAGTGATAAAAAGTGATAACCCCATATATTCGGGCAAGAGAAATCCCTGTAAGTCGGGCTAATTGTTCCGCGGCAGGACGGGAAATATACCCATAGGTTTCCTGGGTTTTATGAAGAATCATAATCAGACTCCCCGGTTTAACCTTCCATTCTTCTATAAATGATAATAATTCCTGGGGAAAGGTAATATCCCCTTCTGTTTTTGCCATGTGCCCCCCTGATTAAGTTATATGGGGATTGTAACAAGTAATGAATTATTTGGCAAGTGAGGGCAAGATGTATGCCTAAAGATTTTGTCCCCTAGGCAGGGAAAATTGCGCGCTGTAAAAACTCTGGGAGAGTCTGCCTCCGAGCCCGCTTCACGGTCTCTCCGGCAGGGAACCCACAGAAAATGTTTTTCCATCACGCAATTTTCCCTGCCTATGTTACATTTATTGGGCATACATCTTAATCGCGCATTAAAATAATAATTATAAAAAACACACAGAGCCGCCGTAAAATAGTCATGAACGGTTGAAAAAATTGTTTATTTGTATTATTGTACTAAAAGTGACACCGAAGGAGATAGCAATATGAGTAGATTCATGGTAAATCTGACAGCAATAAATCCAAGCGAAAGACAACGCCGTACCCCGCCTGTCGAGGTGATGGTCGATACAGGTTCAGAAGTGTCGTGGCTGCCGAAAAAGGAACTGCTTGACATTGGCATAATGCCGGAAAGCAAAAAACAGTTCGTTATGGAAAACAAACAGATAATTGAGCGCAGCATCGGCTACGCCATACTCACCGCCGAAGGTTATACCACGGCTGACGAGGTAGTATTCGCGGAAGAAAATGATATGTCGCTTTTAGGCGTGCGGACGCTTGAAGGCTTTAGCGTAATGGTGGACAATATCGAACATCGTTTTGTCGCGACCACTTCTGTTGTGGCTTAGTGTGGGTAAGATGAATGCCTAAAGATTTTGTTCCGTAGACATACATCTTAATCATATATTAAGTGCCAGACATCGTGTAACAGGTGACTGACACCAGAGCGTGTCCACTGCATAGATAACCCCATTTGTCTTTCCGAACCCTCCTTCGGATAAGCATATTTGGGTTAGATTTTTATTTTGAGGCATTGTTTCTCTTCGGTTAGATTATTTTTGACGCAATGCGTCTTATTTACATAATGCCTGTTTTTATGATAAAATTATCATTATGGAATTAGATGTATGGATTGAACATGATGAAAATAATACCACATGGGAAGGCGTTGATTGGGGTAAAGATACCGTAGAGGGGAAGAAAGCACCAAATCGTTCTCCATTTTTCCCTAATGGGCACGACGCTTTTGATTTAGTTACATCATATTTTTATTTAAGAATGTATGAAAAAGAAAGATTTCTACAAGGTAGTTCAACAAGAATTTTAATATACTAATATACATTTATTGATGAGGAAAATATTAAATGGATTGGAAAGATTTAGACCTTTATGAAAGAACTCCTGAATCCTATTACGGCGTTGATAAAGATGGTAATGTATATGGTATAGGTCATACAGGTAATATAAAATTATTACCAGGCGAAACAATAAACGGATATTGGTATCATGCTTCTATTGGCGAAGTTGAACAATATATGGAACGTCAGACAAAGTATTTAGAAGAACAAGAAAAATTAATTAAAAAGAATTCTAAAAAGAAAAAAAAGAAACCTGAAATTCTTTCTCCAGAAATTAATGGTTTTACAACTCATTACAGTTGTAGTAATCATGTTCTTTATTTAACAGATATTATGTTTACCAAAGAAAGAATTATCATTACAGAGTCCGAAGATGATTTTGATTGTAGCAGTATGGAAAGAAATGAGTATTATATCATTGAACTTGATAATTACTTGAATTTAATTAATAAATTAGAAAAAGAATATAAACCAATGCCTATTAATAAATTAAGTTCAAATACAAAGAAATATTATAATCTATTTAAAAATGATAATCTAAAAAAAATATTTCTATTGTTTTTATCATTAATCGGTTATGATAAAAACGTAAAAGAAAAAGATGAAAACTATATGGAAGCAGAAAAATTAATCAATTTATTATGCGGCAATGAAATCAAATATAAAAAAGAGTATTATATAAAATGATTTTATATTTAAGAGGAGATTTTTATGGGAAACAATAATTTAACTAACGAAACCGCAACAGAAGAAATAACAGAAAATATAAAAAAAACTTATCGTACTATGTTTAATTCTCATAATAGACTAATTGCAATAAAAAATTTACAAAAGTTTTCTACGATAGCAGTTGCGATTTACATACTTGGTATTAGTATAATAATATTAAATACGAATTATTTTTCTCCAGAAAAAATAAATATTTATAATATTTATTTAATAATAATGAGTATTATTTCATTAACAATATCATTGACAATAGGTGATTCAGAGAATTTGAATTTAGCAAGAGAATTTCAAAAATGTGCAAGAGAATTACAATATTTACACAACTCTATAAAATTAAAAATTGAACAAGATAGTAATTATAAATTAACAGATGAAGTAGATTCATATTATAAAATACTTTCAAAATATAAATTGAGACCTCCACTGATAGATTATCAATATTATAAATATGAAAAATATAAACAAAATAAAATTAATATTTTATCTGTATTTCTTTTTCATATTAAATACTTCTTATTTACAAAATTTGTATATTTATTATTACTGATTTTTCCTATACTAATTATGGTATTAATTCAAATAATAATTAAATAATTAATTATGTTATAATTAATTAAGATTTTTTATGAAAACAAATTGTGAAAAACCACCCACTACTTGGTACGACATAGAAAACAACTTAAAGAACATGAAAAATATCCCTATTGAAACCAATGATGAAAATCTTAATTATTTTAAGAACAAGATAATTGAACATCTTGATAATCTACAAGCAGAGGAAGACAAAAAAATAATCACTTTTCCCAAAAATGCTGAACTTAGCCCAAATTAAACGCTATATTAACCTTATCTCCATAAAAACTTCCGTTCTCTTGCGAAAAACCAAAAAAGATAATATTATACTTACAGAGGTTCATTTTGCCGTATATTTTCGACAATATTAATGGTGATAAACTTGCAGAAGCTCTAAAAAAGACGCTAAATGGGGCAAAACGGGCTGATTTTTGCATAGGCTACTTTAATTTAAGGGGCTGGGACCTTTTAATAGACAGCGTTGAACAGCTTATTGGCGGTCAACTTGATGAAAAACATGAAGACGACACAACTTATAAGGCTCGTGTCCTTATCGGAATGCATAAAAGCGAACAAGACGAACTTGAAGAACATTTTTCTTTACACCCTTCGCAACTGGACAACGCAACCGTAAACGAAATAAAAAAGAAAAAAACGGCTGAATTCCGTAAACAATTAACAATAGGAATGCCCACCAACAAAGACGAGGCAACGCTCAAAAAACTGTCACGCCAATTACGGGACGGTACAGTCAAAGTAAAACTTCATTTGGAATTTAACCTCCACGCAAAATTGTACCTTGCCTACCGTGATGAATATAACACCCCTATAATCGGATATTTGGGAAGCAGTAACCTTACTTTTTCAGGCTTAAAAAAACAAGGCGAATTAAATATTGACGTCACAGACTCTACTGCGGCGCAACAGCTTGAAAAATGGTTTCAGGAACGATGGGAACACCATTGGAGCATTGATATATCTCTGGAGCTTGCCGACATCATCGACCAAAGCTGGGCGTCTGAAAAGCCACAGTTGCCTTATTATGTCTATATGAAAATTGTCTATCACCTTTCACAAGAAGCCCGATCAGGCATTGCCGAATTTCCCGTGCCAAAAATTTTTGATAAGGTACTACTGCCTTTCCAAAAAAACGCCGTTCAAGTTGCCGCCCACCACTTACACAAGCGGGGCGGCGTTATTATCGGCGATGTAGTAGGTCTTGGTAAAACCATCACAGCCACCGCATTGGCAAAAATGTTTGAAGATGATTTTAATCTGGAAACACTTATTATCTGTCCGCCTAATCTCATAAATATGTGGGAAAGTTATATATTTGATTACAAACTTCGGGCAAAAACAATGTCTCTTGGCGAAGTTCAATATAATCTAAAAAAATTACCCCGTTACCGCATAGTAATAATCGACGAAAGCCATAATCTGCGAAACCGTAATGGGCGGCGTTATCGGGCAATAGCCGAATATTTGGCTCTCAATAATTCAAAGGTAATAATGCTTACGGCCACGCCTTATAATAAAAGCTACCTTGACCTTTCAAACCAGTTGCGCCTTTTCTTAAATGAAAACCAAAATCTTGGCATTACTCCCGAACGCTACATTAAAGAAGTCGGCGGTAATGTGCAATTTGAGGCAAAACATCAGGTAAAAGAAACAAGCCTTGCCGCTTTTGAAAAAAGCGAATATTCGGACGATTGGGCTGAACTTATGCGGCTGTTTTTAGTCCGCCGTACCCGCAGTTTTATCAAGGCTAACTATTCAGAAAAAGATGAAACGACAGGCAGAATGTACATTGAATTTTCGCCTAATGAAAGCGGCGTAAAAGAAAAAAGTTTTTTCCCAGACCGCATACCCGCAAAAGTTGAATATTTATTTAATAAAGACGACAAAGACGACCAATACGCACGGCTCTATTCAGCCGATGTTGTAAACACAATCAATGAATTGCTTCTGCCCCGTTACGGAATTGGTCAGGTTAATTATGAAAATAAAACAAACGCTAAAAACATAAAGCCGGAAGAAGAAAAAATAAAAAACAATTTAGCTAAAGCGGGCAAACAGCTTCGTGGTTTTGCCAGAACTAATCTTTTCAAACGCCTTGAAAGTTCGGGATATTCATTCCTTCTTTCCATAAGCCGCCATATTTTGCGTAATTATTTATTCATTTATGCCATTGATGAAAAACTTGAATTTCCTATAGGAAAACAGGAAGGGGATATAATCAACGAAATACTTTACGGTGACGAGGATACTGACGCTGATTCAGGAATTGAACAATTTGTATATGATACGGAAGAATATCGAAAACTTGCCGAGAAATATTACAAAACTCTTTCCGATACAAAAGACAAATATGAATGGATACGGAGCGAACTTTTTAACAAGAAACTTAAAGACGATTTGGAAGCGGATACTTCACGCCTCCTAAAAATAATGGAATTGGGTAAAACATGGGATCAGGCAAAAGACAGACAGCTTGGAGCTTTATACGAACTGCTTACAAAAAAATATCCAAAGGAAAAAGTGCTGGTATTCAGCCAATTTGCCGATACCGCTTATTATTTGTCGGACATGCTAAAAAAACGTGGGCTTACCGATGTGGAATGCGCCACAGGCTCTTGCGAAAACCCGACAGATTTTGCGTACCGTTTTAGCCCTGAAAGCAACAAAAGTCATCTTGATAAAAAAGATTTCAATGAAATACGCGTATTGGTGTCAACCGACGTATTAAGTGAAGGACAAAACCTGCAGGATTGCCATATCGTGGTAAACTATGACCTGCCTTGGGCAATTATTAAATTAATCCAACGTGCGGGACGTGTTGACCGTATCGGGCAGAAACATGACAAAATATGGTGTTATTCGTTCTTGCCGGAAGAAGGGCTGGAAACAATTCTTGACCTTCGGGGAAGACTGCAAAGACGCATAAAAGAGAACGCTGAAACCGTAGGTTCCGATGAAGTGTTTTTTGACGGCGATCCTGTCAACCTAAAAGATTTATACAATGAAAAAGCGGGAATATTTGATGACGAAGACGATATGGAAGTTGACCTTGCTTCTTATTGTTACCAACTTTGGAAAAACGGTATTGACGCGCACCCCGAATTAAAAACACGAATACCCTCCATGCCGGATGTCGTATATGCCGCCAAAAAAGCTGAAATTTACACGGCTTCACCTTTTGGCGAACTAAGTTCAAGTTTCGGGGAATTACAGATTGAAAAAGCGGAAAACGGCGCAATTGTATTCGCAAAAACCGTTGATGATAACGACTGCTTGACATGGGTAAATGAAAAAGGAAAAATAGTAACTCAATCGCAATTTGAAATACTAAAAGCGTTAAAATGCCCTATTGACGAGCCTGCCCTTAACCGTTCTGAGAAACATCATGATCTTGTTACAAAAGCTGTTCAATATATAAATGACACGCAGACCAAAATAGGCGGACAACTTGGTAAAACTTCAAAACCGCGTTATCGGGCATATATGCGGATTGACGCTTGGCTTCAACAAAATAAAAACTCTTTATTCATCACTGATGAAATAAAACGAACCCATGAAGATTTATATAATTATCCTTTATTGGATTATGCCGAAGAAGTTATTAACCGTGAATTAAAATCAGGAATAAATGACGAACAGTTAATCGACTTATTAATTGGTTTGCGTGAACAAGGTTCATTAAGCATCAAAGACGATAAAGAGCGTACTATAAAAGAACCTCGCATTATTTGTTCAATGGGACTTAATGCATGAGTAAATTATCCAAGGATAAATTCAATGAATATATCAGTAATTTTGAATTTTCAGAATTATTTATAAATGAATTCGGTTGGGATAATTATTCTTTCGGTAGTAAAGTAGAAATACTAAATAATATTTATACTATATCAGGCGTTGCTCAAAAAAAAGGATTTGCCATAGTGCAAATATCATCAGAAGGCGATATTCCTAATTTAAATACCAGAAAACAATTTGAAAAGAAAATAAAAGGCCTTCCCCACGATCATTTGCTTATTATTATAAACAAAGATAAATCTCAAGCTTTCTGGCAGTTGCCTTTATACGAAGACGGTAAATTTAAGAAATTAATTTCTTTCTCCTGGCACAAAGGACAAGCCGTTGATGGCTTGTACCAAAAACTCCGCAATATTGTCTTTACGCTTGATGAAGAAGATAATATCACTCTTACCGATGTTAAAGAGCGTGTAAACACATTGACCGCCAACAGTGAAAAAGTTATAAAAGCTTTTTATGCCGAATTCAGCAAAGAACATATTTCTTTTTTAAAATTTATTAAAGGATTAGAAGATACAATACCCGATACCGAAAACAATAAAAAACAATGGTACGCCTCTTTAATGCTTAACCGCCTTATGTTTTGTTATTTTATCCAAAAGAAAGGCTTCCTTGACGATAACGTAAACTACCTTTCGGATAAACTTAAAGAAAGTAAAAAACATTCGGGAAAAAACAATTTCTACAGTTTTTATCGTTCTTTCCTATTAGAATTGTTTCACAATGAATTAGGCAAACCAGAAGATAAACGAAAAAAGACCTCTTCGCCCGTACCTTTCGGCAAAATTCCTTATTTGAACGGCGGATTATTTGATATACACGAACTAGAAAGCTCTTATACTAAAATTATCATAGCAGATAAAGCGTTTGAACGTATATTTGCCTTTTTTGACAAATGGAATTGGCATTTAGACACAAGAATAACCGCAAGCGGCAGAGACATAAATCCCGATGTAATCGGCTACATTTTTGAAAAATATATCAACCAAAAAGAAATGGGCGCTTATTATACAAAAGAAGACATTACCGACTATATCGGAAAAAATACGATAATCCCGTTTTTGCTGGATAAGGTAAAATCATATTATCCGGCCCCATTTGAAAGCGGCGGCGGTTTTTGGCAATACTTACAGGATAATGCCGATGAGTATATTTATGACTCTGTTAAGAAAGGCGGCGAAGGTTTAGCTTCGCTGGACGATGTAAATATTCCTGAAAATATCAAAATTGGTATTGATACCACAAAACAAAACTTGCTTGAAAGAAGAAAAGACTGGAACACGTTAACACCAGAAAATATAGGATTGCCTACGGAAATATGGCGGGAAACTATTGCCAGACTTCAAAGATATTTTGAATTAAGAAAAAATATATCAAAAGGTAAAATACAGGAAATAAACGACCTTATTACATATAATTTGAACATTCGCAAATTAATTCAGGATTACCTTGAACAGACTCAAGACTCAATGTTTGTAAGAAAGTTTTTTACTGCGCTTACAGAAATAACCATACTTGACCCAACCTGCGGTTCAGGAGCGTTTTTGTTTGCCGCAATGAATATTCTTGAGCCTTTGTATGAAGTGTGCATACAGCGCATGGAAGAATGGTTAGAAGATAATCCGAAAGGAAATGAAGATTTTGCGCAAAGATTAACTCCTTTTCTTTCTAAAGAAAAATCCAATCAAAGTTATAATATCTATAAAACAATAATTCTGAAAAACCTGTACGGCGTAGACTTAATGAAAGAAGCGGTAGAAATCGCCAAACTGCGGCTTTTTTTGAAGCTTGTTGCCGAAGTTGACCCGTCCCGTCGGTTGCCAAACTACGGTCTTGAGCCTCTACCCGATATTGATTTTAATATCCGTTCAGGTAATACCCTTGTCGGTTTTGCCACCGAACAACAGCTTGAGGAAGTTGTAAAAAACACGGAAGGTATATATTACGAAGAAAAATTAGATGACCTTAAATCAAATTGTAAAATGGTTGAAAAATCATTTTTTCATTTTCAAGAAATGCAAACTAAAACAAGTTGCGATAGTGTCGTTCAAAAGGAAAACAAGAAAACTCTTATTAAAGACTTAAAAGAACTTGATGAAAAATTAAACCGTTATCTTTCCGACACTTACGGACTAGGAGCAAAAACGCAATGGAAAAGCCAAAAGGAAAAAGAGAAGGCATATAAAGAATGGAAGGAGACTCATCAACCTTTCCACTGGTTCGCTGAATTTTACGGTATAATCCGCAAGGGCGGCTTTGATGTGGTGATTGGTAATCCGCCTTATGTGGAAGTACGCCAAATAAATTATAGTATTAATGGATTAAAGTCAGTTGACAGTGGTGCTGTACATTCTATGTGTATTGAACGAGTATATCAATTGGTAAATGAACATGGTAATGTTAGTATGATTGTTCCTCTTGCTTTGGTATGTACTCAAAGAATGATTCTTATTCAAAAAATAATTGAATATAAAAGAGCTGTATGGTATTCAAACTTTGCTTGGAGACCAGGGAAATTATTTGATACAGTTAATAGAGCATTAACTATATTTATATCAAACAATTCTAAAAATCATATTTGTAATAATACGGGATATATAAAATGGAATTCAGAAACACGAGATAATATATTTATGCTATTACATTTTACTTCATATAATAAACCAAGAGATTCATTTTGGTCACCGAAATTATCATCAGATTGTGAAATTTTTATTTTAGAAAAATTATTCAATAAACCATATACTATTCAAAATTTTATACAAATTTCAAAACATAAATTATATTACCGTACGACAGGTGGTTTATATTGGAAAGTTTTCACAGATACTCCTCCTGCTTTTATAATTAATGGTAAAAAGGGAACTTCGTCACGAGAAACATCTATTTCACTTGATAAGAAGGATACTCCAAAACAATTTGTTGCTATTTTTAGTAGCACATTATTCTGGTGGTGGTATACTGTTACATCAAATTTAAGAGACCTTAATCCTTCAGATTTGTATGGATTTAGAATTGATGATAATTTAATAGGTTCAGATGAATTAATAAGTATAGCGGATAAATATATAAAAGATATGTACGCTAATAGTTCAATGCTCGTACGAATACAAAAAGAAACAGGGGAAACTAAAACGCAAAGTTTTAAGTTAGCAAAATCAAAGCCCATCATTGACGAAATCGACAAAGTTCTTGCGAAACACTACGGTTTTACCGAGGAAGAACTGGACTTTATTATCAATTATGACATAAAGTACAGAATGGGAAGTGAGTTGGAGGGGGAGG
>Ga0268262_10000844_pt1 | contig 39640 bp, 27 predicted proteins | sample TergutNc150P3_FD_190354 | JGI IMG/M metagenome (GOLD analysis project Ga0268262, IMG submission 190354) | Nasutitermes corniger P3 segment gut microbial community from laboratory colony in Florida, USA - Nc150 P3 (SPAdes) (version 2) | ecosystem: Host-associated > Arthropoda: Insects >...
GGGGGGGGGGGGGGGGGGCGTGCTGCCGGAGGGCGGCGTCGGGCGCGGCGGATATACCGCTACGGCGCGCGTCCGTCCGGCGCGTCGCGGGCAAAACCAATCTCGAAGCTGTCGGTAAAGCCGAAGCTGCCAACGCCATAGAATCCCCTATTAAAGAGTATGTTTTCACACGCACGGGAGCGCTGTCCGGCTCCGTGGTGGCGGCCGCCATGCATATAAATATAATATATGGGGATTGCGGGTGTCAAATATTATGAAAAAATATTTCCGGGCCGGGTGAGCCGGCGGCGGTTCCTTAAAACCGGAACATGACCGCCAGGGAGATCATCAGCCTGTCCAAAGCCCTCTTGACCATGTCGCCCCGTGTTTCCGGCACGTCAACGGGGTTTTCGGGCTTGATTTTCTCGATTATTTCGTAGGCGGTGTCGAACCCGCCCTCAATCATTTTTACGTTTTTTACTTTGCGGTAATAGCCGTCTAAATGCAGCGCGTGGTATGCGTCATTCAGGCGGTCTAACATTTTCATATCTAATTTAGCGACGTTAGACAAGTAAAAATCTATGTTAGTGTGGTTGCGTTTCTTCGGTATATCCACACCTTTCAGGGTGAGCCAAGCGTCTATGGCGACCAATACACCCAAATACGCGATCCCGCAGGCTGACCGGACGTATTTTACATCCCTGTACCGCCCGTCGTCCTGCTTCTCGGCTCTTTTCAGCGTCTCTTGGGCGTTGCCCATGTAGCGCATGGCCTCTGAGTACTCTTTCGACATATAAAGATTTTGTTCGTCATTCGTCATTTCGGGGTCTCCTTTGCGATGTCTGTCATTCCGACCGCCATCCGGTCTCAATACGCCTTAACCTCCCAATCGGCGGCGTATTCGACGGTCTCCCCGACTTGTTGGAGCAGGCCGATACCGTATTTCCTCGCCTCTTCGATGGCCTTGTCATCAAACTCTTCCGCGCCGAGACCGGTGTAAATTTTGAAATCTCTGTAGTAAGAGAAGATAGTTTTGAAATTTTTCACTTTCTCTTCGACTAGTTTCTTCACATCGTCCTCCCGAACGCAACTTTTGGTCTCTATGATTGCGATGGTAGCAGTAGTATAATCCAGCATGACGATATCAAACTTATCACTCAGACGTGTTCCATCAATCCGCCTTACTATACCGCCAAACTTCCTGCATACGTCTTCAAAGTGGATTCCGGCAAACTCTTTTCGCCTCCACAGCGTACGGTAATAGAGATTTTCAGAGAACATTCCGTTATCCCAATCATCGTCATTCATAATCCCATATCCTGCCAAATAAGTCTAGAGATAGACACCTCAGTAATAATATAATGTTTTTTTGTAGTAAATGTCAATACATTTTGTATATTTTTTTGCGGAGAATCATTTGCAAAATGAGAGGTGTGAAAATTCAGATTTCGCGACGGTAATTTTCTCATCGATCCACGACCGCTAAAAGTCCTGATCCGCCACCCTCGCGTTCAGCAATAGGCCCACGAGTATCGCCACCGTCATGGTAAACGAACCTCCGTAGGAGAGGAACGGCAGCGGGATGCCTGTTACCGGCGTCATGCCTAGCGTCATCGCTATGTTCACGAACGTGTGGAAGCCGAGTATCGCTATGCAGCCTATCGCCGTCAGATTGATGAAGCGGTTCCGGCAGCTGTATGTGACCAGCAGGCCGCGCACTATCAGCATCGCGAACAGGAGTATCACTACGGTGCAGCCCACCAATCCGAACTGTTCGCCGAGCACGGAAAAGATGAAGTCGGTGTGCTGTTCGGGCAGGAACGACAGGCGCGACTGGGTTCCTTGCAGGTATCCTTTGCCGAATATGTGGCCGGAGCCTATGGCCACCTTGGACTGTATGACTTGGTAGCCGGAACCGAATGGGTCGGCCTGCGGATTCATGAAACTCGTTATGCGCATCTTCTGGTAGTCTTTGAGCACCGATCCCCAGACGACCGTGGTAACCGTGGCGGTCGCGATGTTTCCGGCTATCACCCCTATCCAGATGTACAGCGGGGCGCGGAAGATGTAGAGCAGCACTATCACCACTATGAAGAAGAGGCCCCACGGCACGGCCTCGAAGACGCCCCAGCTCTCGCCGGTGTTGAAGGCCAAGAGCAGCGGGATGGCGGAGAGCAGAAGGGATATAAGCGGCGAGACGACGTAGAAGACATCGAGCAGCGTCAGTTTGCTCCAGTAGAACATGGGCAGCGCCATCACGCAGAAGACCATGGCGGTACCCAGGTCGGGCTGCTTCAGCACAAGGGCGAAAGGGACCAGGATCAGCAGAACCGGAACTATGAGCGTAGGCAGATCGTAGAGCAAAACGGGTTTTTCGCTGAGGCGTTTCGCTAGCGCCAAGAGCAGGCCCACCTTGGCGAACTCGGAGGGCTGTATCTTGAAGCCGCCGACCATGATCCACCGCTCGGCGCCTTTGGCGGTAACGCCGGAGCCGGAGGCTATGGCCAAGACAAGCAATACGAGCGACATCCCGTAGAAGATGTACGCGCCTTTGGATATGTAGCGGGCGGGTATGGAGATAATGAGGACGACTATAAGCAGCGCCATCACCACCCAGAGTATCTGCTGCTTGTAGATACCGGCGAGCGGCCCGCTCTCGTGGATGTAGGTCGCGCTGTAGACCAGGAATATCCCTATCACCCACAGGGTCAAAGCCGTGAGGAACAGGAAGAAGTCTAGGCTGCGCTTTCTGCGGAGGTCGTCTATCATATCAGCACTCTCCGAAACGTTTATCGTTGTTAATCATTTCCGCCCTCCGGTGTTGACGGGCGGCTTGCCGGCGCGGATTCGGATCTGTCCGCCGCGTCGGCGGCCGCGTTCGCCGCGCTCTCGGCCGCCGACGGCGCCGATCTTTGCATCAGCGGCCTTTTGGGTCTCTGGTCGTCCGGGTTATACTTTTTGTAGACGCTCTTCCCCTCTTCGGTTTCGGAGAAGAAGTAATTGAGCAGCGTTCCGGCCACGGGCGCCGCCACGGCGCCGCCGCCGCCGGCGTTCTCTATGGCCACCGCCACGGCGATCACAGGGTCGTCGACCGGGGCCACGGCTATGAACATGGCGTGAGAGAGGTCGCTGTGCGGGTTCTGGGCGCTGCCGGTTTTGCCGCCCACGGGGATACCCTGCACCCCGGCGCGCCAACCTGTGCCGCCCGGCCTGACCACCGCGGCCAGCGCCTCGCGGATCACGTCGAGGGCGTACGGGCCGACCGTTATTTTATTCCTTACCGTCGGCAGGTTCTGGTATACCAAGATACCGTCCTTGTTGCGCTCCTCGCTGAGCAGGCGGGGCGTGTATATGACTTTCCCGTTGCCCATGCCGCCCACCATGAGCGACAGCTGCAGCGGCGTGAGCACCTGCTGCTGGCCTATGGCGAGGTCCATGACAAGCCCCTGCGTCCAGCGCCACTTTCTGGCGGCGAAGCGCTCGTTGTAGGCCTTTTCGCCGGACAGATAGCCCGCCTTCTCTCCGGGAAGGTCTATGCCGGTTATACTGCCCAAGGAGAACATATTCGCGTACTTGTTGATCCGGGCGTCGCCGAGTTTCAGGCCCAGCTGGTAGAAGTACACGTTGCACGAGTACTGCACCGCGGATATGATGTTCGTGCTGCCGTGCCCGGGCGGGGGTTTGTGGCACTTCGCTATGCGGTTGCCGAAGCGGAAGCTCCCGCCGCAAGCCGACGGCATCCTCGAATCTTTTGTGATGATCCCTGCGTCGAGACCGGTTATTCCGCTGAGTACCTTGAACGTCGACCCCGGAGGGTACACTCCGGCTATGGCGCGGTTGTTTAAGGGCAGGTTGCGGTCGGCCGCCACCGCCGCCCACGTCTTGCTTCTGACGGAGGGCGACGAGGAGAAGATATTGGGGTCTACCGACGGGTTGCTGAAGAGCACCAAAACCTCGCCGTTGCGCGGGTCCACGGCGACCACCGCGCCCTTGAGGGAGTCGGGGAAGGCCTTTCTGGCCGCAAGCTGCAGGTTGATGTCGAGCGTCGTATATATGTCGTACCCGTAGGTCGGATCGATCTTTTTGATGTTCGATACGGTGCCCAGGCTCTTGCCGTAGGCGTTGACCTCCAAATACTCGCGCCCGCACTTGCCCCTCATGACACTCTCGTAGGTGCGCTCAAGCCCCGCCCTGCCCATCAGGTCGCCCCAATAGTAGTCTTGGTTTCTGAGGGTGTCAAACTCGTTTTCCGGTATCTCGGCCATATATCCCACTGCGTGGAACGCCGCCGGCCCGTATGGGTACTCGCGGCGCGACTCCGTCTCGACAACTATCCCCGGCAGCTCCATATAGTGCTCTTCCACTATGCTCACGATGTCTATGGGCACGTCTTCCTTTATGCGCGTGAGTTCGAATTTGCGGGTATTGGCCTTGCGGATCTGCTGCACGAGCGTCACGCTGTCGAAGACGGCGTTGCCGTCGACGTCGCGGATCTTGCAGAGCGAGGAGATCACCGCCTCGCGGTTGCGCAGGCTGTACGGCAGCACGCATATCGAGTAGGCGGGGCGGTTGCGGGCCAACTCGTTGCCGTTTCTGTCTAAAATACGGCCCCGCGGCGGGAGCACTATCTGCTCGCGCATGCTGTTTTCATTTGACACGCGGATGTTTTCATCGGCTTCGATTATCTGGAGGCGGTACAGATTTATGAGCAGCACGGTCATGGCGACGCAGCACATTATACCGACTATGAGGCTCTTGGCCCGTCGTTCATGCGGTTCGTCGTGCAGTCTTTTCCCCGTCGCCATAGCGTGCCGATCAATCCACCAATCTGTGCGGCTTGACGACATTTACCCAAACAAGCGGGATAGCCGCGAAAACGAGCGAATACAGGGCTCTGGGCAGGGTGACCATCAAAAGCTCCGTGAAAAATGTACCGGCGCCGCCGTCGGACTTTACTATTTGTACCAGCATAATAATCGCATCGTTCAGTATAAACATAGCGATGAGCAAAGCCCCCCGCGTGATAGGGTCGAGACGCACGACCCGCTCGTTGAACAGTCCGCATACAAAACCGATCACGCTCTTGGCCAGCGCCGTCTGCCCTAAAAAACCCTGCGAAAAAAGGTCTTGCCCAAGACCCAGAAAGAATCCCACGTACACGCCGGGCATTACGCCGAAGCGGAGCGCCAGGTAGAAGAGGGCTACGAGGGGAAGATCGGGTTCGAACGACATCACGGCCATGTGGGGCACGAGCGTGCTCTGCAAGATCACGCACAGAATAATCCACCCGGTCCATTTCAGCACGATGTTCATCATTTTTCTATCTTCACCAGATCAAGTTCGGCGCGCTGAGCCGCCCAAAGCGGCGGCAGGCGCATTACGAAAACCTCTTCCAATTTCTCGAAATCTACGGAAAAGTCGATATAGGCGCGTTTGAAGAGCGGGTTGCTGTCGTCGATCTTTTTGACAAAACCCACCGTGAGGCCTTTCGGGTATATCCCGCCGAGGCCGGAGGTGACTATCGTGTCGCCTGACCCGGCGTCCTCGTGGCTTCGCAGGCGGACGAAGAAGTCGCGCCCGTTTTCGGTTTGCAGTATCCCCACCGCCCGCGACCTGCTGACCATAGCGCTGGTGCGGCTGGACGGGTCGCGCAAGAGTTGCACCATGGCCATATTTTCCAATACCTGCACGACCTTGCCCGCCGCGCCGCGCTCGCCCACAACCGGCATATACATATCGACGCCCTGGGCGAGACCGCCGCTGACGACCACGCTGCGGTACTGCGGCGAGGGGTCGCGGGCGACGACTCTGGCGGGAACGAGCGTGTAGAGGGTGTGCTCGGCGAACCCGACCAGCCCGCGCAGGCGCGCGTTCTCGGCTGTCTGCTCGCGGAAAAGCTGCAGCTGCGTGCTGATCTCGGTCAGTTCGCGGCGGAGGCGTTTGTTTTCGGAGTAAAGCCCGGTGAACGCGGGCACCTGCGAGACCGTGACGTAGGCGGGGTAGAAGAGGCTCATTGAGAGGGCGCGGGCGATCTTGGCCTGCGCCTCGGGACGTACGGCGATCATTACAATACTGAGCACGACGGTGAGCAGCAGCGAACAAGCGTTGCGGTAGCGGACGATTAGGTCTATTAGCTGTCGCATACTATATCACGTTTACCTGCCATGCTTGCCTGTGTGCATCAGCACGGGGTGGTATTTGTCGAACTCCTCTATAATCTTGAGCGCCCCGCGGGCGACGCAGGTCAGCGGGTCATCGATCACGTTCACCGGCAGGTTCGTCTCCTGGCGGATTCTTTCGTCCAGCCCGCGCAACTGCGAGGTACCGCCGGTCATTATTATCCCCTTGTCGAGAATGTCGGCGGAGAGTTCGGGCGGCGTTTGCTCGAGCGCCATTTTGACGGCCTCCACGATGACGGATATCGGCTCGTTGAGGGCGTCGCGGATCTCGGTAGACGTGATGCGCAGAGTCTTGGGTATGCCGGCCACCAGATCGCGCCCCTTGACCTCCATCTCCAGCTCGTCTTCCAGCGGGAAGGCGGAGCCGATTTGGATTTTTATCTGCTCGGCGGTGCTTTCGCCGATCAGCAGGTTGTAGGCCTTTTTAAGGTACGAGACGATGGTGTCGTTCATTTCGTCGCCGGCGGTGCGGACGGACATGTCGCAAACCATGCCGTTCAGGGCGAGCACGGCTATCTCGGCTGTGCCGCCGCCGATGTCTATCACCATGTTGCCGGAGGGCTCCTCGACGGGGATGCCCATGCCGATGGCGGAGGCCATGGTCTCGGTAACGAGGTAGACCTCGCGGACGCCGGCGCTCTCGGCGGAGTCTATGACGGCGCGCTTCTCGACCTCTGTGATGCCCGCCGGGACGCCTATAACGGCGCGCGGGCGGAAGTAGAAGCGGTGCTTCTGCACCTTGCGGATGAAGTACTTGAGCATCTGCTCAACAAGGTCGAAGTCGGCTATGACCCCGTCTTTCATGGGGCGGATGGCCTCTATCTCGCCCGGCGTGCGGCCAAGCATTTTCTTGGCTTCAAGCCCTATGGCGACTACGTTTTTGGTGTTCCTATCGACAGCTACGACCGACGGCTCGTCGATGAGGAGCCCCCGACCGCGGGCGTATACCAATGTATTGGCGGTCCCAAGGTCAATCCCCAAATCATTGGAAATAATCGGCATTAATCCCATAAATCAGCCCCAAAACCCTTTTTTTGTCACGTGAGCAGACACGATCCCGCAAACGCGGGAATAACAACAGTTTATATAATATAATATCGCGCATCGCGGATAACTAATTTTTGTTAAAATTATTTTTTTATTTGTTTTTTCCGAAAAGGGCCGCCCGGCCCCGCATTTCGGCTCCCTTAAATAATAAAAACATATATATTGACCGTCCGCGCGGAATTAAATTATATTATAGAACTAGGGCCGTTCAACGCCCGGAATACAGCTCTCGGGGGAGACGAAAATTCTATGCCTACTAAAGAAAACGGCGAAAAATGCCGTTCGCCGGAGCGCCGCGCCGCCATCGTCGACGCGCTGAATAAGTCTATAGAGATATTTTCCGACCACGAAGAGAGCTCATTTGACGAGGTGATGACCGACGGCATCCGTCCGGTGGCCGAGGCGGCTGGCTTAGACCGCGTCGTCTTTTACGCTCTGGTGGAGAGGGACGGGATCAGGCGCCTCGGGCAGATCTACCGCTGGGACAAGTCCAAAGGCGGGCTGATGTATCTGGACGACGAACTGCGGGTCTTGCCCAGCACCCCGGTCTTGGATAATTGGCTTTCCATCACGTCGCGGGGCGGCTGCATACGGTTCCGGGAGAGCGATTATCCCGAGGATGTGGCGGCCGTGATGCGCGTCTACGGTATAAGGTCGATACTGATAGTGCCCATTTTCACGCACGGGAAGTTTTGGGGCGTCGTCAACTTTCAGGATCACACAAACGACCGCTATTTTGACGAAAGCTGCGCCGATCTGCTGCATTCGGCGGCGCGCGTCTTCTCAAACGCGGTAATCAGGGCCGGAGCGGAGCGCGAAACTCAAAAAGCCCTCAACGCGCTGGAACGCCGCGAAAAGATGTCGGACACCCTGAACAAAGCCTCCGTCATGTTCCTTTCGCAACGGGAAGGCACATTCGAAGACACCATGACGACGGGCGTGCGCGAGATCGCCGATGTATTCGGTTTGGACAGAATCTCCATTTGGCGCAACTTAAAGAAGCCCGACGCCTTGCACGCGTCCCAAATATACCGCTGGGACAGAGACGCGGGCGGCACCACGGCGCCTACGCCCGGTCTTGAAGACGTCGCTTACACCAAGCTGGCGCCGCGCTGGGCGAAGCTCTTCGCAAACCGCGAAACAATCAACAGCCCGGCAAGCCTCTTGCCGGAGGCGGCCATGCTGCAGTCGTTCGGCGTGGTATCGGCGTTTATCGCGCCGATCTTCATCAACAACGACTTATGGGGTTTCGCCCTCCTCGAAGACCGCCACACGGAGCGCTTCTTTGAAAAAGACTGCGCCGAAATGATGCTCTCGGCGGTGCTGCTGTGCGCCAACACCGTAATGCGCGCCGACATGGAGCGCGAGATAATCAACGCGAACGAATTCACCCGCGCCGTCATCGACGCCTCCCCGCTGGGCTTCAATATTTTCGACGAAAACGCCAGAATCATTGATTGCAACGATGTTATTTTGAAAATATTCGAGACCACAAAGGAGTACTATCTCGAACACTTTTACGAGTTTTCGCCCGAATACCAGAACGACGGGGTAAAGTCCAAAGATAAGGCGGCCGAGGTGGTCCGGCGGGCGCTTAACGGCGAAAATTTGGTGCTGGAGTGGACGAATTGCACCTCTAAGGGAGAGCCTATTCCTTTTGAGATCACGCTGGTACGCGTGATGCACAGGGGGAAGTTCGTAGTGATAGTTTATAAATACGACCTGCGGAAAACCAACGCGATGTCCGAAAGCATACGCGAACAAGGCGAACTGCTTAAAATCAGGCTGGAACAGCAAGAGCTGATCGCCGAGCTTTCGAGGGGCTTCATTTCGTCCGGCGACTCCGAGATGCTGGTAAAAGAGGCCATCGCGAAGCTCGGGCGCTACCACAACGTCTCATTGGTATTTGTTTTCTCCATAGATTACGAGAATAAAGACACACGTTTAGCCTATCACTGGTGCGCCGACGAGTCGCCGCCGCGAACGGCCATATCCAATCTGTTCGAGTATTTAACATACCTTTTCCCGGAATGCCTGCCGGAGAGCGACGATATTCCGATAGTCGTCTGCGACGACACCGCCGTAAACCCCGGGCCCGTTTTTCAGGCTCTCTGCTCCATAGACGTCATGGCGGTCATCGGCGCGCCGCTCTACGTGGAAGGCCGCCTGTGGGGGGTGGTTTGCGTCGAGCAGAACTACACGCCCCGCCATTGGACGGAGAGAGAGCAAGAGTTCGTCTCCGTGACGGCAAGCACCATAGCGGGCGTAATTATGCGCGACATATATACCATAAAACTCAAAGAGGCGCTGCATAAAGCGACCGAGGCGAGCAAGGCCAAGGGTGAATTCCTCTCCAACATGAGCCACGAGATGCGCACCCCGCTGAACGCGATAACCGGTATGACGGCGATCGGCAAAAACGCGACCGATATGGAACGCAAAGACTACGCTCTCGGCAAAATACAAGACGCCTCCACGCACCTGCTCGGCCTGATCAACGACATACTCGATATGTCGAAGATCGAGGCGAATATGCTGAAATTGTCGGCCGTAGAATTCAATTTCGAAAAAATCCTTAAAAGAGTGGTCGAGATGGTCAACTTCAGGGTGGACGAAAAACACCAGAAATTCACGGTGCGCATAGACAAAGCGATTCCCGGCACCTTGTTCGGGGACGACCAGCGGCTGGTTCAGGTTATCATCAACCTGCTCGGGAACGCTATCAAGTTCACCCCGGAAAACGGCTCCATCTCCCTTGACACGCGCTTCTTGGGCGAAGACAGCGGCGTCTGCGCTATAGAAATCTCGGTAAGCGACACCGGCATCGGCATAAGCCCGGAACAGCAGAAACACTTGTTCCAATCATTCCAGCAGGCCGACGGCAGCACGGTGCGCAAATTCGGGGGCACGGGGCTGGGCCTCGCCATATCGAAAAATATCGTGGAGATGATGGGCGGCAAAATTTGGATTGACTCGGAGATCGGCAAAGGCTCGACTTTTTTCTTTACCGTCCGTATGAAACGCGGTACGGATAAAAAACGCGCTTTGGGGGCTCCTCCGGGCGTAAACTTGAGCGACATCCGCATTTTAGCCGTGGACGACGACCCCGATATTTTGGAATATTTCGAAGAAACGGCGATCTCCTTGGGTCTGCACTGCGATACGGCGACGAGCGGCAATGAGGCGCTGTCCCTTATAGAACAGCGCGGCGCCTACCATGTCTGCTTTGTAGACTGGAAGATGCCGGGCATGGACGGCATAGAGCTCGCCCACGAACTTAAAACCCGCAAGGCCTCCGTAAACTCCTTTGTGATCATGATCTCCGCCGCCGAGTGGAGCGTAATCGAGGAAGATGCGAAAAAAGCCGGCGTCGACAGGTTCATGTCCAAACCGCTCTTCCAATCCACCATAGCCGAAATCGTGCACGAATATATCGGAACCGACGGAAAACCGTCCGAAACAAAACGCGGAGAAGAAACGCAAACGCAGCCCGATAACAAATTCGCGGGACGCTGCGTACTGCTGGCCGAAGACGTGGAGATCAACCGCGAGATCGTGCTGGCCCTGCTCGAACCCGCGGAGCTTTCTATAGACTGCGCGGAAAGCGGCGCGGAGGCCGTCCGCTTGTTTACCCAATCGCCGGATAAATACGACCTCATCTTCATGGACGTGCAAATGCCCGGCATGGACGGCTATGAAGCGACGCGGCTCATAAGGGCAATGGACGTTCCCCGCGCCAAAACAATCCCCATAGTGGCCATGACCGCCAACGTATTCCAAGAAGACATAGAAAAGTGCCTGCAAGCGGGCATGAACAACCACATCGGGAAACCGCTTGATTTAGACGAGGTCTTGGACAAACTGCGGAAGTATCTGCCTTCAAACCATTAAGCAACCGCTATCGCCCTTCCGCTTCCAAAATTTTCGTGCATTTTTTGAGGATTCTTATAATTATAAATATAACAACCGACGCCGAAAATATGATTATCCACGGCATATCCATGTAAAATTCCCTCTTGGTTACCGCAAACCCTACCGCCCTGAACAACGTCATTACAAAAACAAGGTTGAAAAAACCATTGTACTCGCGCTTGAGCACATTTCTTAAGGAAAACGTTAAATCCGCCCTCTTATATTGCGAAAACTTCGGGAAAAACGCGGGTGTTTTGTCCGACCAATCGAGGTACGCCTGACCGAATTTTTTTCTTAAAAACTGCTCTTCCGCATACATTATTCTCTCATAATATATCCAAAAGAAAGCGCAAATAAACAATATGAACCATACGTCCGACAATACCAGCAAAGGGGCAAGCCACATTAAGAAATTCCCCAAATACAAAGGGTGCCGCAAAACCGAGTATATGCCGGATGTGTTCAGCCGCTCCGCAACCTGCCCTTCGGCCGTATTTCTTCCGCTTGTGCCCCGCGGAGTAAACCCTACGGTAAAAATTCTGATGCCGAGACCGATGAAACCGACGCCCAAAAACAACGCGTCTACCCACCAGCTATTAACACACGCCATGTCGCTGTATAGCAAAAACGCATACCATAAAATTCCCGCCGCAAGCACAATAAGCGGAATGAATCCCCTTCTTTCAAACAGCCAATTCCCTTGTTTTTCAATCGCCTCTTGTAACGCCATTCGAACATCCTTTATTATCTAAATATCATAATTCCGCACAGCCGTCAAAATTGACGCCTACTGCCTTCTCTTCAACTCATCCTGTATCTCTCTGTTTCCCGGATCCAGATCCTTGGCTCTCTGCAAGTGCTTGTTGTACTCGGACTGATTCTTCTGAGCCTTGGCCAGCTTCGCCAATCCAAGTTCCGCCAGCGCGTATCTGGGATCAAGCTTCAGCGCCCTCTCGAAGAAGGCCTTGGCGCCGTCGTAGTTCTGCTGCATCAGAAAGATGTTCCCGCGTTCGTAGACGGCCGGGGCGTAGTTGGGATTGTTGTAGCCCACCTGCTTGAATATCTCCATGGCGTCCTCGAAGTTGCGCGTGGCGACCTTGATCCTGCCGGAGAGCATAAGCCCCTCGATGTTGCTCGGATCCTTTGACAATATCTCGTTGGCTATGCCCACGGCTTCGGCGTTTCTGTTGCCCAAGGCGACCAGCGCCGTAGCGTACTTTATGAGGTATGCCGGGTCCCTCTTCTGGTCAAGCACCGCTTTCCACTCGACGGCGGCCTCCATATTACGGCCTAAGGAGAGGTAGCCCTCGCCAAGCGCTATGCGAACCTCTATATCCACCGGCGCGCCCCTCGAGTTGCCCTTGATCCTCTCCAAAAGCTTCAAGCCCTCGTCGTTCCTGCCCGTCCTCATGTAGCCCCTCGCCAGCATCGGCATGATCTTCGGGTCGTTGGGCTTTATGGTGTTGGCCATCTCTAGGAACATCATGGCGTCTGCCGGCATATTGCGGGTAACGAGCAGGTACTCGCCCACCCTCATGATGGCATCGCCGTTTGTCGACTCTATGCCTATGAACTTCTGGAACGCCTTGAGCATGTCCTTGTCCTTGCCCTGCGAGCCGTACATCATACCCAGCTCGTACCAAGCGCGGGAGATGGTGTCGGAGATCGCAACGCACTTCTCGAACATCTGCTGCGCCCTGGCCGGGTTGTTCTTGCGGTAGTAGATACCCGCCTGAAGGAAGTTGCGGTAGTCGCGCGGGTAGTTGGCAGTGTTCTCCTCGTAGACCCTGATCGCGGCGTCGGAGTTTTTCTTGTCTTTCCCCTCTATCAATTGGGCGCGTTTGTAGGCGGCGTCCTGATCCTTGACCGGCGGCGGACCCTTCAGATACTCGTCTATGGCGGCGGCCGCCCTGTTGCCGTCGCCCTCCTTCTCGTAGGCCAGCGCCAGCGCCCTGATAACATCGCTCCTATTTGGCACCGGAGTCTTGGAACCGCGTGAGACTATCCTGAACTTTTCGAGCGCGTCGATGGCCGCCTTGGGATTGTTCGACTCCTGAGCGCTTCTGCCCAGCGCATAGTAGTACTCCGTAGACGTGTTGTCCTTAACCATGGACAGGTACTTGAACGCGTCGGCGTACTGCTTTTTCTCGAAAGAGTAGTCGCCCACAATCTGCGCGACTCTTGAATCGGACGCCTTGTCCAAAAATTTCTTGTATGCGTCAACCGCCTGATCTTTGCGATTCTGCTGCATATACAGGTCGCCCAGCGTCTTGTACTCGTTGACCGCCTTGGGATTGAGCATTATGGCCTGCTGCAGGTTCTGCGACGCGCCGCCCAGGTTGCCGGATTTGAGCTGGCAGTCGGCAAGCTCGCCGAGATAATCCGCGTTTCTGGGATCGAGCTTGGAAGCCTGCTCGTACATGGAGGCGGCCTTGGCAAACTCGCCCTTGGACTTGTGCAGAGCGCCGAGCTGCGAGTACACGCCCACGTCGGCCTCGTTCGCGTTGATCGCCGCCGCGAAAGCCGCCATCTTCTCGGCTTCGTTGCCGGCCTTCATTACAAGGCCCACGTATCTCTTGAGGAAACCCTTCGCGTTCGGGTCGGCCTTGAGCACCGCGCGGTAGGCGGTCAGAGCGCCGGCTTCGTCCTTGCGGTCAAAGAGGGCGTCGCCCAGTTTTCTGTTGGCTTCTATGTCCTGAGGACGCAGAGCGGCGTACTGTTTGAGGTAGTTGACGGCCATGTCGTTGGCGCCGGTGCGGCGGCTGACCTCCTCCAGCATCTTGAACACTTCGGGATCCTTATTGAGCGGGGTGCCGATCTCTTTGAGAACGGTGAGCGCCCTCGCGTTGTCGTTAGCCTGAAACGCGGCCGTCCCGTACATCTTTATAAACTCAGGCTTCTTAGACTCCTCGCCCTGCACCATAGCGAAGTACCTTACGGCGTCCGAGTACTGCTTGGTGTTGTACGCCTCTTTGGCCACCATCAGCGCCACCGCGTTGTCGGTGGGGTTGCGCTCCAGATACTTCTTGTATGCGCGCATCGCCTCGGCGGGTTTCTTCTGACGGGTGTACAGGTCGCCCAGCGTCTTGTGCTCCTTCGACGCCTTGGGGTCCATCAGCACATACTGCTCGTATGTGGTTATGGCCTCGTTTGTCATACCTGCGGCCTCTTGGCTCTGCGCCAGCGCGGCCAGCAGCTGCACGTCGTTCCTGTTCTCCTTGACCGCCTTTTCAAAGAGCGGCACCGCCTTGGCCGGCTGCTTCTGCTCGCGGTAGATGTTGCCCAGCTTTATGAGCATCTGCGCGTCGGCTTCGCCGGCGGCAATGGCGCCCTCCATCGCGGTTATCTTATCCTGCGGCGCGCCGCCGCCGTCCATCAACTCGACATAACGCTTGTGGAAGCCCTTGGCTCTGGGATCGACGGCCAGCGCGGCCTTGTAGGCGGCGAGCGCGCCCGTCTTATCCTTACGGTCGTAGAGCATATCGCCCAGCGTCTTCTGCATTTCGGCGTCCTGCGGTTTGATGGACACGTACTTCCGCAGATGGTTGACGGCGTCTTCCCTCGCGCCCATCCTGCCCGCCAAGTCGTAGAGCATCTTCACGTACTCCGCGTTCTGCGGGTTCATGGCGGAGAGCGTCTTGTAGGTATCAACAGCCCTTAAATTGTCCTTGTTCTCGAACGCCGCCTTTCCTATCATCTCTAAAAACGCCGGATTCCTCTCCTCGCCCTTCACCATTCCGAGGTACCTGACGGCCTCCGACCAGTTCTTGGCCTTGAACGCCTCCTCGCCCACGAGCCTCGCGGCGGCGTTGTCGCTCCCCTTCTCCAAAAACTTCTTGTAGGCCTTCACCGCCTCCGCCGGCTTGCGCTGCTGAACATAGAGATCGCCGAGCATCTTATACTCGGCGGTGGCGCTCGGATTCATCAGCGTGACCTGCTCCAAAGCGAGAACCGCGCCGGCGGTGTTGCCGCTCTTCACCTGGCAGTCGGCGATTGACGCCATCACGCCCGTGTTCCTCGCGTCCAACTTCATCGCCTGCTCAAGCACGGGTATGGCGGCCTTGCAATTGCCGCCCGCCTTGTACAACTCGCCCAATTGCGCGAACATCGGCGCGTCGGCCTCGTTCGCCGCGATAGCGGCATTGAGCGCCGCGATACGTTCTGGGGCCGGAGCCTCTTTAAGCAAATCAACGAATCTCTTGTGGATGCCTTTGATGGACGGATCAAGCTTCATCGCCGCCCGATACGCGTTAAGCGCGCCGGGCCTGTCGCCGTTGTCGAAGAGCATATCGCCCAGCGTCTTCTGCATAGAAGCGTCGCCCGGCACGAGCGCCACGTACTTCTTCAATTGCTCCGACGCGCCGCGCGAGTTCTTATTCAGTATCTCTATCTCGTAAAGTTTCTTGAGCGCATCCGCGTCCCTGGGATTGGCCTCGGCCAGCTGCTTGAAGAGCATACCGGCTCTCGCGTAGTTCTTCGCCTCAAAACACGCCGTGCCGAAGTTCTTGAGGTAATCGGCGTTGTTTGCGTCGGGCCCGGAAACCATCCCGTAGTATTTGCTCGCCTCCGCCCAATTCTTCTGCGCGAACTCGTGGTCGCCCACAAGCCGGGCTATCTTGACGGCGGTGGGCACCTTCTCCAAATACTTCTTGTATGCGGCGACCGCCTGCGGCATCTTCTTCTGCTGAACATACAAATCACCCAGCGCCTTGTACTCATTTGTGCTGCCCGGGCTGGAGAGCGTGACCTGCTCGTAGGTCAGAATGGCCTCCGCCGTCCTGCCCGACTTCTCTTGGCACATCGCCAACGAAGAGAGCAGCGCCATATTCTTGGGATTGATCGCCAAAGCCTTCTGATACATCTCGGCGGCCTTAGTGAAGTTGTCCTGCTTCTGGTACTCGTTGCCGGCGGCGGTAAGGACCGCCTCGTTGGCCTCGCCGGCGTTCACGGCGGCTATAAGCACCGGCATGACCTCGGCCGTCGGCGCTTTATTCTTCAAGAGTATCGTGGCGTAGTTCTGGTACATCCCCTTTATGTTCGGGTCAGCCTTGACCGCCGACCTATATGAGGCGAGCGCGCCGGTCATGTCGCCGGAGGTAAACTGCATATTCCCAAGCTCCCTATGCCCCTCGGCATCGTTGGGCCTCAGAGTCAAGAGGGTCTTGAGGTGGTTGGAAGCCGCCGGGTTATTCTTCTGCTTTATAGATATCTCGTAAAGGCTCTTCTGCACGTCGGCATCTTTGGGCTGCAAATTGGCGAGCTCCTTATAAGTATCGTAGGCGGTCTTGAGGTCGCCCGACTTTTCGGCGGCCTTAGCCACACGGACACGCGACGGGATATCCTTGGAATCAAGGGCGATAATACGCTTGTCGGCGTCGGCAAGAGTGCCCGCGTCGCCCGTCTTCTCGCTGCACTCCGCGAGATTCCTCCACAACCCCAGATCGTTAGTCTCCACCTTCAACAGCGGGAGCAACACGCCGCGAGCCGCCAAATAATTCTTCTCGGTCATGTATATCTTAGCGAGCATAAGCTGCGGATCCTTCAGCGACGGATCCCTATGCAACGCCGACTCGGCGGCGTCGCGGGCAAGGTCGAAGCGCTTCAAGTTCCACGCGGCGTTCATCATACCCACAGCCGCCTCGGCGGTGGCCTGCAGAGTGAAGCTCTTCTGGAAGCTGCTGAGCGCCTCGCTGTACTTCTGCCCCTTCAGGTGATACTCGCCCAAAGAGAGGTGTATCTTGGGGTTGTTCGGGTCGAGCGAGACGAGCTTTTTCTGCGTGGCGTTCGCCTTCTCCGACTGCCCGGACTTCGCGTAGAGATCGGCCAGACGCGCGTAGGCCTCCACGTTGTTCTTATCCTTGGCTATAGCCTTCTCCAAAAATCCGATGGCCGCGTTGGGATTGCCCAGCCCCTCGTTTACCTGCGCCATAAGGAGGGCGATGTCCGGCACGACCTTGCCGTCAGGGTCGGCGCGGTTCAGCGGCGAGAGCGCCGACTCGGCGTCTCTGAATGACTTGCGGGCCAGATGGGCGCGCCCGAGCTTCTCCCGCGCCGCGAGCGCAGCCGGTATCGTCGAACTGCCGAACTTCGCGACGGCGGCGCTGTAGGCCTCCACAACGGCCTTGGAATCGGCCTTGGTGTTCTCCAGAGAGACCGCCCAAGCGTACAGATCCTCCGCCGTCAGCATGGATTTATTGGCTTTATCGAAGTTCTGGACCGCGCCGTTGTAGTCGGCCGCGTCGTAGTAGAGCCGGGCAAGCTCTATAATAACCTCCGGCTTGGGCGTGGACTTGTCGCTCGCCGCCTTATTGAAAAACTCGATCGCCGCGTCCGTCTGCCCCAGCTGCTTGTGCGCCAGCGCGATACGCAGCGCCAATTCGCCGTCCATCTGCCGGGCAAGCGATTTCTTCATGAGTGGCAACGCGTTGTTGAAGTCCTTCGCGTCGTAGTATATGCGCCCCAGCTCGCGATTGGCCACCACGTTGTTCGGGTCGCTCTCCACGACTTTTTCCAAAGCCGCCTTAGCCTCTTTCGCCTTGCCCAAACCTATACAGGCCCGCGCGAACTCCCAGCTGGCCTCGCCCGTCTGCCGGATATCCATGGCCTTCTCGGCCATCTCCTTGGCGTTGTCGGACTGCTTGAGGGTATTGTAGACACGCGCCGCGCCGAGGTAGGTGTCATAGTTCGTGTCGTCCATCTTCATGCCGACGAGGTAGCAGGCCAAGGCCTTCTCCGGCGCGTTCAGGTTCTCGTGGGCGAGGCCGATGCTGGCCCAAAGCTGCCCGTCCCTGCTCGTAGGCGGGATCCGATCGTCGGCGTACTTCACGGCCTCGGAGTAATTTCCAGACCTGATCATTTTGTAGAACGTCTCGTCCGCAAACGCGCCGGCCGCGAAAGCGGCGACGATAAACGGACACAAGAGATACCCGGCAAAGCGCTGCTTCATCATGCCCCTCCAAAACATTTTTATTAAAAAGTGCGTAAATTTCACGATATCCCCGCCCCCCGAGCTTACCCCTGCCCCTCCGCAAACCGCCGACCGAAGCCTTTTGAACCTAAAATCCATACCGTCCAATTTAATATGACTACGTGCAACCCGCATAATTAATTATGCGCAATCTCTATAATATAGTATATATCAACGCCGTATTCCTAAAAAAACACCGCCCAAAGAAATATATGTTATCGGCAGGCTAAAATTAAAATTTTTTTGTATTTTTAACTTTTTGCTTTTTCTATGGCTTTTTGGGGGGGATAATGTTATATTACTATGGAATAGGCGAAACCGCGGCCTTAAACGCGCCGATTTTAGACTAAATTTAACCTTGGAGGGCTTTATGAACCGGCTGAACCGTTACCTTTCGGGCGCATTCGCCGCCCTGCTTGCCGCCACGGCGCCGGCGCTGTGCGCCGATCTGTTAGTTGACGACTTTACCGACGCGGCCGCGTCGCACATTAAGTGGATGAACACCGACGAAAGCACATTGAACACATCCGTGAACGGCGGAAGCTGTACCTTAGACAACAGCGCAAGCCAATTTATCGGGGAGTACAAGCACGTGTTCAGCAGCAAACCTTCCGTCTTCACGCTCTCCTACGTCCTAAAATCGGTGACCGGGAGCAGCATCGGAGGGGCGTTCTTCTGCAGGCAGCCCGACTCCAGATCCGGCTATATTCTAACGGTGAAGAACGGGAATGTGGCGGTCTACAAAGTAACCGCGTCCGGCACTTCTATCGACGCCATCACGATTTTTCAAAAAGAGAGTTTTGACCTGAACGCCGCAAACAACAAACTCACCGTCAGCAAAAGCGGCTCAAAATTCAACGTCTTCGTCAACGACGCCTTCGTAGGCGCTTTCACAGACGCCTCGTACAACACCGGCGATCTTTCATTGGTTACATTCGGCAACGTCAAAGCCGTCTTCGGCAAAGTGCAAGTCACCGACGTTTTCACGGAAGCCTCGCCGCGGACTTCTTTCTCCGACAACTTCAACGGTAACGGCCTCAAATATTGGAACCCTCTCAAAGTCGGTTCGCCGACCGTAAACGAAGGCAACGGCGTACTGACGGTTAAAACCAACGCCGGCGGCGACGCCGCGTGGCTCTATGTGGACTTCGAACACCCGAACTTCACGGCTAAAATCGAGACAAGCCACAAGTCAGGCTCAAAAACAGCCACATACGGGTTCGTTCTCGTCGGCGACCCGCCCGCAGGACAGGCTACCATCCCCATGGCCTACTTCGCGATAACGGGAAGCCGCGAATTCGCTATGTGGTCAGGCGCATCTGCCAACCTAGAAAGCAACCCCGCGATTCTGGGCGCGGCCGCCGGCGGCCAATTCTTTGTCGATAACCTGGAGATCAAGAAAAGTTCCGCTTCGCCCGCATACGAGTTTCTAGCGAACGGAACGGCTCTCGGCACATTCTCGGCCGCAAACGTAGGCTTCAATGTAATCGGCGTCGGCCTCTTCTGCTACGGCGACCTCGTCGAGGTGGCCTTCGACAACTTCTCCATCGTAAAAGAAGGCTCGACATTGGCAATCAACAACGGTTCAAAGCAAATCTCGCGCGCCAAGCCGCCGCTGACAAACCGCGACCGCGCATTCTACGATATGCGCGGAAGAAAACGCTACTCTATAACGTCAACCCCAAGCCGCATACAGACAAGGGCGGCCGGAGTATACATCAATAAAAACGGACGAGACGTAGCCGTCAGAAAAGGACGGATGGCTACCGAATAAAGGACACAATCCTTATGGATATGGATTTTGAGAGCTTGTCAACGGATATGCGAAATAACGCAAATCCCGAAAAAGCGGCGCAGATGAAAGCCTATATGCGCGATAACTTCGAATACTTGGGCGTCCCAACGCCCAAGCGCCGTGAAATTTGCAAACCGTACCTCAAATCGGCAAAAAAAGATACGCTGATCGACTGGAAATTCATCGACCGCTGCTGGAAAGAACAGTACCGCGAATACCAATACACCGCGATGGATTACCTCTCGCAAATGAACAAACTGCTCACCGACGCCAACGTGCCGAAAATCAAAAAACTGATCCTCAAAAAATCATGGTGGGACACCGTAGACGGTCTTGACGAAATCATGGGCGGCATAGCCTTACGATTCCCAAACGTCAAACCCACATTGCTGGAGTGGAGCACCGACAAAAACTTCTGGCTGCGCAGAGCCGCCATCGACCACCAACTGCAATACAAGGACAAAACCGACACAAAACTATTCGAAAAAATCCTAACCAATAACTTCGGTCAAACAGAATTCTTCATCAACAAAGCCATCGGCTGGAGCCTGCGCGAGTACAGCAAGACCAACCCCGATTGGGTGAGAGCCTTCATAAAAAAACACAAGGACAAACTCGCGCCGCTGAGCGTTCGGGAGGGGAGTAAGTATATTTAGAGGGGCATCATTCAATGTCTGAGAGTGCCACCGGAAATATCCCCGTCTTAATCCATTTTTTTTTAGTTGTTCTTCCAATTCTTCTATACTAGGTAGACTACTTTTCAAATTATCCGGCAACAGCTTCGCCAATTTGATGCCGGATTTCGCCAACAACTTGTTGGCGAATTGGAGATTGTTTATATTCTTTCAAGACCCAAGATTTTAATTAAATGCTCGTCGACTTTGCACATAACTTCAGCGGAAACTACTCCAAACTTCTTCTCAATCTCCATAGAAATGCCCGCCAATATTGTTGATGTAATCCATCATCTCATCTTCCGAAACAAAAGATGATATCCGCTTATCACTTTTCGGCCTCAAAAACGTGATAATTACCTCGTATTCACCGTTGACCGGAATTGATTCTTCCGGGATTATCGAACTGCCGTCATAAACGCCTTGTATTGAAAGCATAGCCCACGCCCCTTTCTATATAAATATAATACGATGGACGGCGGGAAAACAACTTTTTTTAGGATCACTTTCTTCAACTTGTCGCCCAAGACCTCCTTGGCAGCGGCGCAGACCCTGAAGTTACCTCGTTCAAGACGGATTTGTCGCACATAATGGGCTCCTATGGGGCGTTATTGATGTGTGAGTTATTTCCATTCTAACGGACATCTAATCCGTTTTCCGTTTGCAAGTGTTATTTCGTCAGGAAGCTGTGATGACGCTAACTGGTATGGCTTAATTTTAGAATAATAGTCTGCTTCCTGCTGAAGGAGCTTCGTATGCCTTCCCGGTGGAACAAGCACACCAATCCTTTTAGATGGAAAATTTGCCTTTGTTGCTCTTATCGTTGGAACTTGATCGCTATCTCCTGAAAGTATTACGGCATTATCATACGTATCTAATCTTGCTTGCTCAAACAACTTTATCGCGATATTAACATCTGTCTGTTTTTCTTCATGGGTTTTGTAGTTTTTATCGCATTTCTCACAGTGCTTAGTTACTTTTTTGAATTCACCATAAATTGTTTTTACATCAAAAGACTCTTGCGCTTGAATAAAAAGTTTATGACGACTGACTTTACCTGCATCCCAATACGCAAGTGCGGTAAAGTAGAAAATATCTAATAATGTATCCTATTTTCTGAGATACGATTCCGCTATTTTTCTCAAATTAAGCCACTTAAAACATTGGAGATTATTATTCTTATTATCAAGCGCGTGATAAAGGTTGAAACCGTCGATAAAGAATGATACTCGCGCCATATCTTTCCCCCTAAAAATAAAAAACCCGGTCGCACGGGGCTCCCGGGGGCAACGCCATATAAAAGCACGTTGGGATGTAATACTAATATACATATTTTTTCCGCAAAATGCAAATTTTTTTAATAAATTTATAGACCGCTTTAGACCCCGCTCCCGAATCTTCCCTTAAAACCGCCAAGATTTGTCATCCGAATAGGTCAAAAACCGCGTTTGGGGGCTGTTTTGAGGGTTTTGAGGCCGTTAGGCGAGGACGGGGGCGAGCCGTTGACGACCGACCGCACGGCCATGACCCGGCCGAACACGGAGACGGGGGCAGGGACGGGGGAAGTCAAATAAAAATTGTGGGCGGCGATGAAGCCGCCCTTGGATAATAGAGCCTACTTCAAATGCGCTGGCATCTCCACCGCCTCGCCGAAGAGACCGGGAAGTTTGCCGTTTTGCACCGTCCAGCCATTTTTTTGTGTGAAGCGACCACCGAGCGTGCCGTCGGCCTTAATCCGGTCTATGGTCATGTCTTCGCCGTTTATTCCTGACGCGCTACGGTTGTCCCACATGGTGTTGTTTGCCTTGTTCAATATGCCGCTGAAGGCGGCGTTGTTGGAGAGATGACCGGCGTCGTTGCCACCTACTATACGGGCGCCGCGGCTGAAGGTGGAATCATTGGCCCTTCCATCTAGATAATTTTCATCTTCACCCTCTTCACTCTGCATATATACAAGAGTCGCGTATTCCTTCGAACCAGCAGCTTTTACGCTTGAATTCAACGCGATATTATTTGATATTGCGGTGTTGAGCGTGTCAAATATTTTTATGGTTTTCAATTTTTTCTCAAAAACTTTTTCTTTTTGATTCCAAGTCCCCTTCATATAAAGAACCTCTGACCTTACATTATTGTATTCTTTGGTTCTAACGAGATTATGTACATACCCAACAATACCGCCAACGCTACTCTTACCACGGATTTCGGCCGTAGAATAACAGTTCACCACACCGCCATCGCCGCCGCGTTGTACCCCTACGATACCGCCAACACCATTTCCTCCGGTTATGACACCGGTAGAATAGCAATTTGAGATAGTAGCCTTATAACGCACATCTCCCACAATACCACCGGTCTCACGTCCTCCGTTTATCTTACCCGCAAAGTAGCAGTTCGTTACGCTACCGTCACGTATATTTCCTACTATGCCGCCCACCGCGCCCCATTTCGTTGTATCTCCATCCCCAACAGTACCCGTGAGATAGCAATTTGACACGTTGCCGCCATCAAGTACCCCTACAATACCTCCTATGCTATAGTCGCCGACAATATTCGCATCTACAATACCTAGATTTTTCACAGTCCCGGTAACATAGTCGAATAATCCACCGGGATTTTTCCCATTATAATTTTTTCCATTCATACCGCGTATTATTTTGCCATTACCGTCAAAAGTACCACTGAATGGAGTACTCTCATAACCACTTTCGCCATCTCCCTCTTCTCCTATCGAAACCCACCCTTTACCGCGACAGTACTTGGATAAATCAATATCTTGGGTTAGTGTAATTGTTTTACCTCCAAAACTAACACCACTCCCACAATACCCTTCTTGGTCTTCAAACTCTTCATAACTCCGCGAACCGCCATTAAATTTTGATTCTGGACAATACTTGTACTTATCTGCTGTGCTTGACCAAATAGAGGCATTATTAACCAACCAGGCCAACCCAGCCAATTCATCAGCCGTAGATATTTGGTAATTCTTCGCCTTAGGATTCTTTGTGTACCACTTAATATCCGGCGTTTGCGCAAACGCTGTTGTAACCGGAATAATTATCGCCGCAACAATGAGGACATTTAAGGCGCGTATAATACCCTCAGAAAGTTCCAAAACCTCGTTCTTTCTCTCCTCAGCCATCTTGACGTCTCCTTGTTTACATTATTATATTTCACACATTAAAATAGTGTTTCTTTCGGGCCAAACCCCTCCCATACCGCCCCAAAGCAGGGTTTCCGCCCGGTTCCGGGCGCTGCCGTCATATTTCGTTTGTAGTATCCTAGTATCCATACCCAATAATTATATATCATGGGAGGCTTAAACGCAATCTTTTTTCAATATTTTTTATCAATCACCCCGCCGACTCTACCGGCGTTGCGCTTCAGCCGCCTTTTTACTTGAGGCCGCACGGCTCTGCCCCGCACCGCGTCCCGTTGATCCAGAAGCCTCCGGTCGCGGCAAGTGCTCGTACAACCTCGCCGGAGTCCAAGACGGCCCGCACTTGATGCGCTCGTCTATCTCAAAGACGAAATTGTTCGGCGATTCTATGTGATACAGAAAATAATTGTCTATAATCAACTGATATACGCCATTCTTTAAAAACAGCTCAGCGACCTCCTCGCCGGTCAGATTCTTGGCGTTTCTATAATACTCAACGGCAAAGACCAAAAACTCGTTCTCTTTGCTCAGATGAGGTTTCTTGTGGATACTGCCTTTGCCGCTCATTGGTACTCCGGTATGTTAAGTTTTCCGGTTTCCAATTCCTCCTGATAGATATCCGCCAGCGCCCTCGCGCTTAAATGCCAGACGGCGGTATTCTCCTCTTTAAGGAGATCAAAGAGGCGAGACCGGTAGAATTTATCCAAAAATTCAACGACCTTGTCATTCGGAATATTGAGTTCCTCCAGAATACCTGGGATCAAACTGATTCCCAGAAGCAGAGATATATCGCTGTTATTCATTTTACCCTTAGTAAAATTTTTAATCTGCTTTTTATTCAATATCATAATAGTGTCCTGCCCCAAAATCAAGGTTTGCTTTCAGATTCATTATTTTCGGAAGACTTACTTCCATGTTGGATGCGTGATAGAGTTCCATACTACTAATAATACATCATGGGCAGGCGTAAACGCAATCTTTTTTCAATATTTTTTACAACTCACCCCGCCGACTTCACCGGCACGCCGCTAAGACCCATAAGCGCCCCGCATTGTTCCGCCGCGCTCTCGAAATCGCTGGTGACGAACAGGGCGTCGCGGATCTTTTCTAATGATTTTGTCGTCGCCGGTTTCCACCGCCTCTCTTTCAGTCTGTCGAGGGCGGCGTACGCCGCGTCGTCGTCGTAATCGGCGCAGGCGGATTTTATTATCTGTAACTGCTCCTTTAGGTAATCTTTGTCTTCCGCAACGTCCGACGCGCCTTCATTGCCGGCGCTGTCAGTTTCGGCGCCTTCTTCCGCGCTGAATTTGCTGATTAACGATTCCAGTGTTTGGATAAACTCATCTATATTCTCCGATATGTACCCCATATCCCCGCTTCGACCGACATTCTCCAGGGCGGCGGCGAGGTGGGACGCCTCTTTTTCGCCGACATTCGCCAACGCCGATTTCATGGCGTGGACGGTGATCGTGAAAAGTTTCGCGTCGCCGCTCTCTACCGTTTTCCGCAACGTGGCAATCGCCGCGCTCGCGTCTTTACAGAAAAATTTCAGCAACCTCGGATTCGTCGCCGGGTTGACGGGGTTATGCGGTTTAATAATGCTCACGGCTTGTTGATCCTGATCCGCGCCGCGGCTTTGATTTGTCTCCGCGCATTGGGCGGGTTTAGAACCCTCCGTTTCCGCGGCGTGCTTTGCCGCCTCTTCCGGGTGCTTGTCTCGGACAAACTTGCTCAATATCTCGTTCAGCTGGCGGACGTCGATGGGCTTGGAGATGAAGCCGTCGAAACCGTTTTTCATGAACATCTCGTCGTTGCCGATTATGGCGTTGGCGGTCAGCGCCACTATCGAGCCCTTGTATCCCATCCCGCGCATCTTCAGCGTCGTCTCTATGCCGTCCATGTGCGGCATCATGTGATCCATGAATATAATGTCGTAAACGCCGCCGTTCTCCGTTTTCCTGATGGCGGCGAAACCGCTGTCCGCCGTCTCTATTTTTAACTGATATAGCCCTAGCAGCCCCTCGGCCACATATAGATTAGTTGCCACGTCATCCACCACAAGCACGCTGCCGTAGGGCATAGGCTCGGCGTTGATCTGCAAATTCGCCGAGTGCCTGTCGCCGGTGAACGCGAACTTGCGCAGCTGCTCTACAACATTCGCGCCTATCGCGACACATTCCACCGCCTTCTGCCGGACGGTCACGGTGAATACGCTGCCTTGGCCGTACTCGCTCTCCACATTTATGGTACCGTCCATCATCTCCACTAATTTTTTGGTGATATTCAAACCGAGCCCCGTGCCCTCGGTGGCGCGGTTGGCTTGCGCGTTGAAGCGCATATACTCCGAAAAAAGCCGCTCCTTGTCCTCCGGCTTCATGCCCTGACCGGTATCCTCTATGGAAAAGCGCAACATCACGTCGTTGTCGCTCATCGAATAACCTATCGACAGCTTTACGTTCCCTTTGCCGGTATACTTTATAGCGTTGGAAAGCAGATTATTCAGTATCTGCTTAATCCGCAGCTCGTCACCGTAAAGTTTAGACGGCAGATTCTCGTCAATGTCAACCGTGAATTCTATCTGCTTTGACCCGATTCTGACGACGTTGAGCTGCACCGCGTCGTTTATCAGGCTCGGCGTATCATATTCCACCGGAACCAGCACCATCTTGCCGGTTTCGATCTTGGACATATCCAAAAGATCGTTGACGATACCCAGCTGGCTGTTGGCGGAACTGTATATCGTTTGAAGCGCGATCGCGTAGTCGTCCGGCAAATCTTTACGTTGCAGCTGTACTTGAGCTATCCCGATAATCGCGTTCATCGGCGTACGGATTTCGTGGGACATCGTGGTGAGGAAATTCGATTTGCTCCTATTGGCCATCTCCGCCTCGTTTCTGGCTTGTTCAAGAGAAGCCATCGTCCTGAGCTGGGATTTGAGGAAGGAGGAGACAAAGACGTTGAAGATGATGAATATCAGCAATATTACTACAAGCACCACAAGAAATAACGCCGTCATCGAGGTTTTATAATCCTCTATGCTGTCCGGCTTATAGACTATAGAATACCATTTGAGTTGCGGAATCGTGCCGATCACAAGGTTCCCGTGCGGCAAGGCGAGCGCCCGCGTCTCACCCGGCCTCAGGCTTTTGGCGACGTCCAAGAGGCTCTCGCTCACCGCGGTCATCTTGTCGTCTATCTTCTTCTTAGTGGAAATAAGTTCAATATCCCTCGCTCCTGTGATCTCTCCCACGGCGTTGAAAAAATAGAATTCCGTTCTGCCATCCACGTCGTCGAAAAGCGCGTGCACAAACTCGGACAGATCGAGGCCCGTACCCACCATTCCGATAGGCCTTTTGGTATCGTCAAAAACCGGCGCGTTGACCCAAAGCCTTATTTTGTCTATGTCGGGATTGTAATTTATGTTTAAATTATACGATTCGGTCTTGTAAAGCGTCATCCAATACCAATAACTATCCGGAGACTTAGGATTAACCACGTACGACGCGGTGTCGTCAATATGGAATATCTTATCCACATCGTTGACCCAAAATACCGACTTGTGATCGAACGCCCCTCGGTAGGAGGCTATCTCCTTAAAAGCTTGCTTCCTCAGGTTCTCGTCGGCGGGATGGATGAAGTAATCTCTGATCAGCGGGGAATCGCCCATCTTCCTGACGATGGTAATCTCGCTCTTTACGTAGGTTTCCAATTTTATCCGCTTGATCTCAAGCATCTGCGACAACTCGCTTGTCGCGTTTATCCGTATAATCTGACGCATAGAAAAGAAGAACGCCAAACTACCGCCGGCCACTATGATAAAAAACAGCACGCTTGAAAATATAATGAACTTCAACTTAATAGGATTTCCGCTTTTAGTCATCAAATCTCCTTTGAGAATATATCTATTTCGTTTTCTTTGCTATTATTATTTCCTCTTTTTCATTTTTTTACCCGCTTTTCTCTTTCTTTTTACTTTCTTTTTAAAATCAAAATCTTTTAAAGTCAAATTCTTTAAATTCAAAATCTTTTTTAGACGAAGCCTTCGGCTTCATAGGATATGCGGGGATAAACCCCGCATATAACGTCAAAATCAAAATCAAAAGAAACGTCAAAGGCCGGGCGAACACATGGGTTCGCCCCTACAACATTGACGTTGTCCCGTATTGACGTCGCCACGTAAGGGCGGCCCCGCGTGGCCGCCCGTCTTTTGACGTTGATGTTGACTTTGACGTTGACGTTATATGCGGGGTTTAGCCCCGCATATCCTATGAAAGGCGCGTAGCGCCTTTCGTCTAAAAATGATTTAAAGGCTTTTGATTTTAAAGATTTTGATTTTATGGGATTAATAAAAAAGCAGAACTAGATTAGGCATTCATAAGCGCTTCGCTAAGTTTCGCCGCTCTTTCAAAATCGCTGGATACATACAAGGCTTCGCGTATCTTCTCTAACGACTCTGTCGTAGACAACTTCCACCGCTTCTCTTTCAACCGGTCTAGAGCGGCATAGACCGCGTCATCGTCGTAATTTTCGCAGGCTGATTTTATTATATGTAATTGCTCCCTAAGATAATTTGCGTCTTCCGCTACGGTTGGTGTATCAGGATTAACCGAGTTGGCATTTATTACACCGTTGAATTTATTGATTAACGATTCCAAGGTTCGGATAAATTCATCCGCATTCGCCGAGACGCACCCGATATCGCCGTTCCGCCCGACGCTTTCCAACGCGGCCGCGACTCGTGACGCATCGTTTTCTCCGACATTAGCCAATGCCGATTTCATGGCGTGGGCGGTGATCGTGAAGAGTTTCGCGTCGCCGTTTTTTACCGTTTCCCGCAACGTGGCAATAGCCTTCTCCGCGTCTTGGCAAAAGAACTTCAGCAACCTGGGATTTGTCGCGACGTTAATAGGAGAACGTTTAACGGCAGCCGCCGCTTGCCGACCCTTATTTGCGCCGTCGCGCTGATCTATCCCTTGGCGACGGTCTCCCTGATCCGCTGTTTCCATAGAGTACTTTTTAGCCTCTTCAGGATGCCTGTCGCGAACAAACTTTTTTAAGACTTCGTCTAACTGCCGAACGTTGATGGGTTTGGAGATGAATCCGTCGAATCCCTTCTGTAAGAACATCTCGTCGTTGCCGACCAAGGCGTTGGCGGTCAGCGCCACTATCGCGCCCTTGTATCCCAGCCCGCGCAGTTTTCGCGTCGTCTCTATGCCGTCCATACCCGGCATCATGTGATCCATGAAGATAATGTCGTAAACGGCGCCGCTCTCCACCCTCTCAACAGTCTCAAAACCGCTCTCCGCCGTCTCTATTTTCAACTGATAGAGCGACAGCAGCCCGTCCGCCACATATAGATTCGTGGCCACGTCGTCCACCACAAGCACGCTCCCGTACGGCATACGCTCACGGTCGAGCCGCAGACTCGCCACGCGCCTGTCGCCGGCGAAGGAAAATTTACGCAATTGCCCCGCGACTTCCGCGCCTATCGCGGGGCTCTCCACCGCCTTTTGCCGGACGGTCACGGTAAACACGCTGCCCTTGCCGTACTCGCTCTCCACGCCGATGGCGCCGTCCATCATCTCCACTAATTTCTTTGTGATATTCAAACCGAGCCCCGTTCCCTCGATGGCGCGGTTGGTTTCGGCGTTGAAACGCTGGTATTCCGAAAAGAGCCGCTCCTTATCCTCCGGCCTCATACCCTGCCCGGTATCCTCCACGACAAAACGCAGCGTCACGCCGCCGCTCTCCGCTAAATAACCTACCGACAGTTTCACACGCCCCTTGTCCGTATACTTTATGGCGTTGGAAAGCAGGTTGTTCAGTATCTGCTTAATCCGCAGCTCGTCGCCGTAAAGCCTCGACGGGAGTTTCTCGTCAACATCGACCGTAAACTCGATCTGCTTCGACCCGATCCGGACAATGTTGAACTGCACCGTGTCGCTTATCAGGCTCGGCGTATCGTATTCCACCGGATTCAGTTCCATCTTTCCCGTATCGATTTTAGACATATCCAAGAGATCGTTGACGATACCGAGCTGGTTATTGGCCGAACCGTATATCCTCCGCAACGCCGTCGCGTACTCGTCCGGCAAATTCTCGCGCTGCAGCTGTATCTGCGCTATCCCGATAATCGCGTTCATCGGCGTGCGGATTTCGTGGGATATGGCGGCGAGGAAATTCGATTTGCTCCGATTGGCTATCTCAGCCTCATTTCTGGCAAGTTCAAGCGACAACATCGTCTTGTGCTGGGATTTGAGAAAATCGGAGACAAAGACGTTGAAGATGATGAATATCAGCAATATGACGACAAGCACCACAAGAAACAGCGCGGTCATAGAGGTCTTATAGTCGTCTATGCTGTCCGGCATATACACAATAGCGTACCATTTGAGTTGCGGAACCGTGCTAATTACAAGATTGCCGTGCGGCACCGTAAGCGCCCGCCTCTCGCCCGGCGAAAGGCTCTTCGCCAAGGCCAAGATACCCGGGGTGACCTCGTCGTCTATATTTCTCTTCAAGGAAACACGCTTGATATCCTTCGCGCCGGATATATCCCCTTTGGCGGAAATCGCCAAAACATCGCCGCGCGTACCGATCGACACATCGCCGATCTTCTTCTTTGATGATATAAACTCAATATTCCTCGCGCCGGTTATCTCCCCGTCGGCGTTGAAATAGTAAAGTTCCATTCTGTCGTCCAGATCGCTGAAAAGCGCGCTCACAAACGCGGATAACTCAAGACCGGTGCCAACCATCCCCAGCGGTTTCTTGCCGTCGTCAAAAACGGGCGCGTTTATCCAGAGGTTAATCATGTCTAGGTCAGGGTTGTAATTGATATTGAAATTATACACCTCCGTCTTGTAAAGAGTCAGGGGATACCAATAGTTATCAGGGGAATTCGGGTCAACCACGTACGGCGCGTTGTCGTTGCTGTAAAATATTTTATCCCTGTCGCTTATCCAAAACACCGACTTGTTCTCAAAAGCCGCGCGGTAGGACGCGATCTCCTTAACCGCTTGCGTTCTCAGCTTCGCTTCGGTAGGGTCGGCTAAATAATCCTTGATAAGCGGGGAACCGGCCATCTTCTTGACGATGGCGATCTCGTTCATGACGTAGGCTTCCAAATTTATACGCTTGATTTCAAGCATCTGCGACAACTCATTAGTCCTGTTCGTCCTTACAATCTGCCGCATAGAGAAGAAAAACGCCAGACCGCCCACCGCAAGGATAACAAGAAACAGCACGCTTGAAAAAATAATGAACTGGCTCCTCATAGGATTCTTATTCTCAGACATCAAGTCTCCGTCCCGCCTGCGATGCCGACGCAAAGGTCACATTCTCCGCCCTAAAATCATCCGTCACTCTCAGAAACACCTCGACGATCTTCGGGTCAAAGTGCGTGCCGCTGTCCTTTTTGATAATATCCACCGCCTGTTCGTGACTAAACGGTTTCTTATACGGACGCTCGGAAACAAGCGCGTCGTACACGTCCGCGACGGCCATAATGCGCCCCTCAAGCGGTATGCTTTCCCCCTTAATCCCACGCGGATACCCGGTACCGTTCCACTTCTCGTGGTGGTAGCCGGCGAACCTCTTGGCGTGGAGCAAAAAACCGCTCTCGCCGGACTTGGTGATCATCTCGTCGATGATCCGCTCGCCCTCGGCGCTGTGCCGCTTGATAAGGTCAAACTCCTCGTCGGTCAGCTTTCCGGGCTTGTTGAGGATCAGATCGCTTATCACTATCTTGCCCACATCGTGCAGCTGCGCCGACGGCAAGAGTATGTCCAAATCCCAATTCGACATCTCGTCGGCGTAAACGCCGGTGCGTATCATCTCGTTTACGAGTATGGTGAGATACTTCTGCGTCCTGTCGATATGCGCCCCCGTCACCTTGTCGCGCTGCTCCACCATATTGGCGATGACGTTGATCGTGGCGTCGCGTATCTTACGCACCGCCATCAGGCTCTCCTTGATCAGCCTGTCCGTCTCAATGTGCGTCTCGATCCGCTTAATAAGCACCGGCGCCGAAAACGGCTTGATGACAAAGTCTATCGCCCCCATCTTAAACCCGCGTATCTCAGACTCAGAATCGTTCTTGGCCGTCAGAAAGACCACGGGGATACTCTTCAGCTTCTCGTTGGACTTCAAGACCGAGAGCGCCTCAAAACCGTTCATCTCCGGCATCTCCACGTCGAGCAGAATCAGGTCGGGCGTGATCTTCTCCAGAAGCTTAAACATTCTCTCCGCCGACGGCAGGGCGAAGGTCTTATACGCGCCGTCCAGCGCGTCCTTCGCCGTCACGACGTTGGTTGTGTTGTCGTCCACAATAAAGACAGTCTTCATCGGCACGTTCCTCCCGGATTCCTTTATATTCTTCACTATTACGTTACTACTGCTAAATATAGTATAAAATATCCGTAAAACACAAATTTTATCTGTTTTTTTCGGGATTGTCCGGACGGCCCTTAACCATGCCCCACACCGCAAGGTACACGTCAATGTCCTGCCCGGCGATAAATTCTTCGATCGCGGACGTCGCCACGCTCAACGCCTCCTCCTTAGGATAGCCGTAAATCCCGCTGGAAATCAAGGGAAACGCGATACTCTTGCACCCCTTCTCAACCGCGCGTTTCAGCGAATTCGTATACGAGTCGCGGAGCGATTGCTCCTCCCCGTGCCGACCGTCGCGATACACCGGCCCCGCCGTATGAATAACGAACTTAGCCGGAAGCCTGAACCCCGGCGTAACGACGGCCTCCCCCGTCTTAATCGGCGCAAGCCCGTCGCAAGCCGCCTGCATCTCCGATGCCCCCGCCGCCATGAACACCGCCCCGCATACCCCGCCCCCCATCCGAAGCCCGGTATTAGCGGCGTTGACTATCGCGTCAACGTCCATCTTTGTGATGTCTTGGGAGACAATTGTCAGGGGCATTGCGAGACCTCCTTGACTTTCCGTACATTGACTTTTGGCTTTTCCCCTGAATCCTCACATCCTTGACCACGCCGTATAGCCAATATCTCCTGTTCCGCCATCAAACGCGAGCGGGCTACAGATTCCGGTGTCATTTTTGACTCCATCATTTTTATTGCGTCATGCATCGTTCCCCTCCAATATTTAGAATACTTCATACGTTCAAATAAGACAATGGTTCTGTATGATACCTTTCCTCAAGCGGTCTTCCTTCTTTATTGTAGGTTGTATTAAAAACAATATCGGACAACCATTTCTTAAACACCGGATTGTCGTTGAAGTGCTTGTAAAGTTCCATGTTGTCAGACATGATGCTTAGAACGACTTCCCGCAATACGCGGTCACTTTCAGTACGGGCTTCTTGTTTATCCGAATTCCGCATAGCGTTCTGATACGTTTGATTTTTTGATACCATCACGGGAATCTGCGTTATCTGCCGCCACACGTTGTCGGCATCGTTCCATTTGATATCTCCAAACAACTTATTGAATGAAGATATAATCTCGGAAAGATGTTCCATCTGCGGTTCTCTGAGACCGATCCCAGCCCCGCCCGTCGGAACTGGATAAATTTCCGCATCTTGGTCATCTATCTGAATAGACGTTGTCGCTTGCACATCTATCCTATAACTTTCTAGATCTATTGTTCTTAAAATCCCAGCCGACAAATCATCATCCGGCGGAGATGGTAGTTTGGGTAGCAAAAGGCTGAGGAATATAGACAGTTTCTCCCATTCCATATTCCCGCAAGGCAGTACCGCACCCAAAAATTCGTAGGTGCGTACAAACGCTTTTGCGGAACTTTTGAATTCTATCTGCGCATCCGTGTCAAGTTCTTTGTAAAGAACCGCACAAGCATCTAAAATAGGGTCTAATTTATCGCGTTGCGATTTGGTTATAAAGAGTTTAACCAAATTCTCAACATCATCTTTTGTATAAACCTGATGATTTTCCATTGTGGAAATCAAATCATACAATTTATTCGGATCGGTCTCAGCGGACAAAATTGTAGTTTTGTAAAATCTAGAGAACGCTTCCCTAATAGTATCCTCATCGTTGGCAAAATCAAGTACGAAAGTATCGTTCTTTTGCGGATACGCCCGATTTAGGCGTGAAAGCGTTTGCACGGCTTTTATATCGGTTAAGATTTTATCAACGTACATTGTATGAAGCAACGGTTCATCGTAACCCGTTTGAAACTTGTCAGCTACAATCAAGAATCGATACGGGTCTGACCTAAAAGTCTTTTCTATGAGTGTAGATGGAAAACCGTTAATAGACGATTCGCTAACTATTTTGCCGTCGTATTCTTTGTCTCCGCTAAATGCAACTATTGCCTTATACGGACTGTTACGGTCTTTCAAACAACTGCATATTGCGTAATAATAGTCTATTGCCCGTTCAATGCCGGCTGTGACCACCATCGCACGGGCTTGTCCGCCTATCTTACCTTTGGTGATAACCTGTTCGTGAAAATGTTCAACCATCAATTCAGCTTTCACGGATATAGGAAAACTGTCGCTCTCAACGTATTTTCTAAGTTTTTTCATGGCACGTTTTTTATCAAATTCCGGGTCATCAACAAAAATTTTGATCAGTTTATAATAACTTTTTACCGGAGTATAGTACCTCAATACATCAAGTATGAATCCCTCTTGGATTGCCTGCTTCATGGAATAGTTGTGGAACGGATAATGTTTCACCGCGCCATCAGGCTGCGGAACAGCCACACCAAACATTTCAAGCGTTTTGTTCTTAGGCGTGGCGGTGAACGCAAAGTAACTCGCGTTTGCAAGCATTTTGCGTCCCTCAACAAGCATATTAATCTTATCCTCAACATCCGCATCCGGATCATATTCACCGCCGAGCGCCATGTTCATCTTCGCCGAGAAGCTACCGCTCTGACTGCTGTGCGCTTCATCTATGATGATAGCGAATTTTCGGTTTTTATGCGCTGTGCCGATGTCATCTAAGATAATCGGAAATTTTTGCACCGTCGTTATAATAATCTTCTTTCCACTCGTGATAGCGTCACGGAGATCACCGGAGTGTTCGGCCCCTACTACCGTGTTTGATACCTGTGTAAACTGTTTGATGGTGCTCTTTATCTGCCGATCAAGATTTATGCGGTCGGTAACAACTATAACCGAATCCACAACGTTTTTGCCACCCGACTCAAGCCCAACGAGCTGATGAGCAAGCCATGCTATTGAGTTTGACTTACCGCTCCCAGCGCTATGCTGTATAAGATACCTCTTCCCAACACCGTTAGTACGAATATCGGCAAGCAACCCTCTAACCACCGCAAGTTGATGATAACGTGGGAATATCTGCTTGTAACTCTTCTTACCTGTATCGTTATCCTTTTCTTCTATCACTTGAGCATAATTTTCAATGATATCGGCAAGCTCACCCTTTGTCAGTATATTTTTCCATAAGTAATCGGTCATTATCCCATCAGGATTAGGTGGATTACCAGCCCCATCGTTATATCCTTTGTCAAACGGCAGGAACCATGACTTTTTGCCATCTAATCTCGTACAAAATTTAATCCGTGCATCATCCACAGCGAAATGTACCATGCTCCGCTTGAATTGAAACAAAAGCTCTTTCGGATCGCGGTCCCGTTGATACTGACATACAGCATCCTCCACATCCTGCTTGGTAAGCTGATTCTTTAACTCGCAGGTAATCACCGGTAATCCGTTTATAAATATGGCAAGGTCAAGTGCCAATTTTGTGTTGTCGCTCGAATACTGCAACTGCCGTGTTACGCTAAATATATTTTGCGCAAACTGCTCTTTCGCTTTCGGATTCTTCTCAGACGGAGTCATGTAAAACATGATGAGACTAGTAGGGTAGATTTTAATACCGTTTCGCAACACGTCAATCACGCCGCGTTTCGCTATTTCACCACGCAAACGGTCAAGAAATTGCAACCGCTTCATATCGCTACCATGAACATCAAGTTGCTTCATCTGCTCCGGTTGCGTAGTTTCGAGAAAGCGAAATAGCCGCCCTTCGTCAACCGCGTACTCGCGGTTGTAGTCTGCGCTTATACCTTGCTCGTAGTCGTTTTGGATTACGAGATGATCAACGATTAGGGCTTCGAGACCGGATTCGCGGGTGTTTGTGGGCATTGTCTATTCCTCTGCAGATTAACAGTGTAATTTCCTTACTGGCCATCACTTTTTTTATGTTCAAAATCAAACCCAAGCACAAAAAATACATTACCTTTTCTATATCCATAGCAACGATCTTTTTCTGATAACTTGAAGTAGTCTATCTTTTCATCCGTATTTTTAAAATATTTATTTTCGTAGTCATAATCATACTTTCGATATTTCAGCCTGTGGCTTGTTCTAATATCTTCCCATGTTAATTTAGAAAACATATCAAACTTTTCTATAAGAAGATTTTCATCTTCTTTGTTTTTTACTTTAGCAAATCCATCTTTTGGATCAATGTAATCAAAACATAATTTAGTGTCTTTAAATTTTCTGCGACAATATTCAGAAAATGGTATAATGCCACGTTCATACGTTATTTGTATAATATCTTCACCTTCAACTAGGTTGTCTATACTTATCTTGCACTCATCTCTAAATATGGAAAGTCGGCGAGACTTAAATTCGTTGTGATAAAAAGAAATAACAGCTTTGTCTCTCTCACACGCTTCAGCTAATGAAGATTCGCATACATTATTTTCGTTGTATCTATAAATGCCATTAATGGATTGTTTTGGATTTAGATCCCAATACGGTCCAGAGAATAGTCTATCCAAGAATACTTTATACCTTCTGGCTTCATCGTATCGACGAGACTCTTCACATTTTAATATATAGTAAATTTTATCATTCTGTGTTACATTCGCTTGATTAAAATCACTCCGTTGATATACCTGAATGGGTAAACCGTCAGTGCTTTTGAGCACCTTCATGAACGGCTTTAATCCGACACGAAAGAATTCTTCTACGGTACTATATTGTCCGCTTAGCGATCGTTCATTTACTAGTATTTCCATAGAATCACAACCCCAACAAAGTGTCTAAATCATCGTCAAATTGGTCAAACATACCCTTTTTGCAATTCAACAAGCGTCCAGTTTCTGAAATTTGTATTTCCGTGCTTTCAGAAATATTCTCGTCATTTAATTCAAAGAAATGAACTTTGACGCTATTTCTATCAATCTTTTTCTGAAAAATTGCCTTACGTACCCCATTAAAAATGTGGTCGCTGTGTGTTTCTATTATAACCTGCGCCCCACTCTGCGCGGTTAGGGCGATAAGCTCCGCTAGTTTTGATTGCCCGCGTGGATGTAAATGTGCCTCTGGATTCTCAATGATAATCAAAGACTCCGGAGAGGCGGAAAGAAGCGCCACTATGACAGGGAGTGAATAAGATAACCCAAAACCCACATTCTCCGCCCTAAATTTGTTACCACTCATTTTACCGTAACCATATTCCACCATCATACCAATTGTCCTTTTCTCTACTGTCATGGTCACGCGAGGGCTTATTTCGTTTTCCCAAGCTATTGTTTGTTCCAATAGCTTCTTACTAGAACAGTCTGGATGCAATACATTGTCAAGCTGAATATTAAAATCTCGATGGTTTCCGTAATATTCCAAAAAATGAGCGACCAACTCGCCTTGTCCGTATGCAAGTGACAACTGTCTTTCGGCCTCGACTGAATAACTTTCCACAGGGTACAAACTCTTACCTCCCCACCGTGATGCGCTTAAATACTGAAAGTTATTAGTGAACAAAGACATTTCCTGAAAAGTACTTGGAATTGCCGACGTTGCTTTTACAGACGGAATAAACGTATTCCCTAAGTTTAGGTCACCGCTCAAATCGAACTGCCATTCGTATTTTTTGTCGGCATCTATTGCAAATATGATTATGTCATTATCAGTATAACGCGATAGTGCGTCATACCCCATTCCGATATCACACAATGGCGCATTCAAGTCTAAGCCAGAGTTCAATCTGCCTTTTTTAAAACTTTGACGAAGCAATAACAGTGCTTGCAGAACGCTCGATTTGCCGGAGCTATTCATGCCAGCTAATACCGTCAAAGATCCCATACCCAATACCGTATTGATATGAGACTTAAAATTAGCAATCTTCAATTTTGTTATCATTGCCTATCCTTATCTTTTGTCCGTGAATACTTTTTTGCATGACCTGATAAAAAAACGAAAAACGAACGTTGACACGCTCTTTCGTCCCCGTCCCACGTGAAAGCGAATCGCTGTAGTGCTTACACCTCATTAACTTAATCAAATTGTCTTTAAATAGCTCGCTGTTTCGTCGTAACATTTGTTCCTCTTCTTTGTTTGTCTTTGCAAAGTTGACTGTAATGACCTCAAAATAGGCTTTATTTATTGGACCACGCGGAGCGATCTTATCTGTTCTTCTACGGAAAGCGTCTACTCCAAATATATCCATAGCCAATTGCAACGCTTTTCTAAAGTTTTGCGTAATATCCTGAATGTCACTTTTTTCCAATAAATCCATCCCGTTATTTAAAAATGTATCTAAGTCAGGCGTATCGTAATTCGTGTAGCCTTTCAAATAAAACGATACAAACCGATAAATAAAATCCCTATCTTGCATTCTTTTTGTAGGAATTTTACCCTCCGTTGCTTTTATAAACTCCGGCATCGTTGATAATTCTTTAATGACATCAGCAACCTTTCCTTGGTACATTGCATTACGAATTTCTTGTGGTTTAAGTTCTAATCCGGCCGTATTAAGCCGCTTAAACAAGATATATCTGACTTCAGACGGAGACTTCTTCAAGAGGTTGACGGTGATTGGTCTCATGATAATACTACGTTGAAGCGATCTACTCAAATCATCAAACCCCAACCCGTTCATATCTGTTAAATATTCTAAATCTTTTAACTTCATGGTTTTATCGACACAAAAATTTTTAATTGAGCAACACCGTTGCAACCCATCAATAATATCCCATACACTTGAATTTGTATCAAAATAAAAAGCCGGTAACGGCAACCCCAATAATATGGATTCAATCAAGCGACATTGCTTCTCCCGCGTCCACAATTCACCGCTTCGTTGAAAATCAGCATTCATGTTGATTTCATTGTGCTCAATCATATCCACCAAATAACCAACCGTGAAAGGGGGGGTGTCCATCTGGATCTCATTGGGCTTGAATGGGTGCGTAATGACGCCACTTCCGTCCGAAGAGGTATCTTCCTCTTCAACGTCCGTAACGTCCGTTTCACGATTGTCTTTTTTCTGATGTTTCATTGCTATATCATCCTAACTTCAAGACCACATACCTCAACTATTGGGCTGTATTCGTCCACACAACTAATATAATAAATGCCACATGGTTTTCCAATTATTTTTGATTTCTAGCAAATTCGGCGGTTAGTCGTGACTAACTGTGCTGAATTAATGTTGTAACCCTCTAGTACATCTTAATATATCTACTTCTTTTTGCGTTAATTTTATCGGCATAGATTTACTCCACAAGATTTTAAGGACGACAGTATCGCACATAAAACAGCTATCCCTATCATCGTGACATATAGAGGCCAAACTGTTCTAGACCACATAACATTCCAATATGAATACTTACCACCATTGTATTTTTGAATTGGCATTTCAAATAGCCTCACGCTAATTTTCGTAGGTTCATTTGACAAATTCGCAACATCATTATAAATCCCTCGGAACTTACGTTCTTGCTGTAAATAATAGGTGTCTAAAAACCAAAATAATAAAATAGGCATTACCGTCATGTATAAATACAATTCGTTTCCATCACTACTGGCAAATAACGCCAATAGTGCGGAGTACACTGCGATTGCCCATCCTTTTAGCTGAAATGAATTAGCATTCATTCTTGTAACAACAGACTGAATAAATTCCAAATGTTTTACTGTATCGCTATCCATAACCTATACCTCCTTGCAA
>Ga0268262_10000845_pt1 | contig 39621 bp, 39 predicted proteins | sample TergutNc150P3_FD_190354 | JGI IMG/M metagenome (GOLD analysis project Ga0268262, IMG submission 190354) | Nasutitermes corniger P3 segment gut microbial community from laboratory colony in Florida, USA - Nc150 P3 (SPAdes) (version 2) | ecosystem: Host-associated > Arthropoda: Insects >...
GAAGTCGCTTCCCCAACCGCAAGGAGGGGTGCGCCTAAGGTAAGGCTGTTGATTGGGGCTAAGTCGTAACAAGGTAGCCGTATCGGAAGGTGCGGCTGGATCACCTCCTTTCTATGGAGCACGCGGAGACGTGACAGTCTCTCGCGGACGATTGACCTGAAATCCGTATTACACATCCATGTTTTTTCAGAGGGGTTTTCTTTTCGTTGGGGCGGCCATATTCGGCCGCCCTTTTTTTGTATCAACAAAAAATTTCCGCAATAATAATCCCCGAAAAATATGGCATCCGCCTATTTTTGTATTATATTATTATAATATACGGTCGGTAGATTACACCGTTATTATACCCTCGCAACATATATCCACGAAAAGGAGGTACTTATCATGAGTACCGATCAAAGGCGGTTCCTGAAGAAATCGGCCGTCAAGGCCGTACTCCTCGTGTCGGCCCTCGCGGTAGGCGCGTTCTCGCAGGTGGACACGGCTAAGGTGCCGGTCATAGCGAATGTGGACGCCAATATCATGATATCTCCAACGAATCCTACTCCGACCATCTACTTTGGGGCTAACAAAACCGTGAAGGCCGGTAAGGCGGATACGTTGATCATCGGCATCCTTGGATCCACTTCGGCGGTATCGCATTTGCCGCAGGGTCAGGCCGGCGGCGTTCCGGCGGTAATCAAAAACTCGGCGGGGAAAGCCTCCCTTAACCTGCCGGCCGCGTCGTACAAAAACGCGGAAGTTTCGCTGTATACGGTAAACGGAAAGCGCGTCATGTCCGAAAAAGTGACCGCATCAAGCGCTGTAAACAATATCTCCCGCCCCAACATCGCGGCCGGGGCGTATATTCTGTCGGTTAAGGGGATAGACGGCAATTACTTCACAGCCCGCCACGCCCACGACGGCGGGAGCCTGAATATCAACGTGGCGTTCGGGCACGAGAGCGCGGTGTCCGCCGATCAGCTGAGGAAAGAGGCGGACGGTCTGGCCGCCGCTTCTTGGACAATAAAAGCTAAGGCGACGGCGGCGGGGTATGACAGCGTTTCATACGAGTTCACCCCGGTGAAGGGGATGAACCCGTTGCAGAATATAACGCTTAAGCCCCAATCGATAGCGTCTGGCGGGATCAATTGCAAACGCGAGGGTCTGACGGCGGCCGTAGACGTCTACTTAAAGGCGCTTGAGGCGGGCGACTACAAATTGCTGCCCCTGACCGCGAACGCCAAGTACATTGAGAACGACCACGACGCCAAACAGAAGTACTCCGGCGGCAAGATGACCTACGACAAAGAGGTCCCGTTCGGCGACGGCCTCTGGAAAACACCGCTAAAACCGGATTTCCACCGCAACCTAATCGACGAGACGGAGTGCGCCACGTTTACGGAGATCATCATCGCCGATACGGCCAAGGGCAAGAATCCCAAACAGTATGTTATGGGCGCCCGCCTGAAAATAACAGGGGACAAGATATCCGAAATATGCCTTGTGGTTACTCAGGCCGGAGACTGGGGGTTCAACGCCAAAAATTATTTGAATTACTCCGCTAAAGAAGACTGGTCCATCGTCATGCCCGCTTCCGACCGCAGAAGCAGATAGCAGTTGCAGAAAGACGGGTACGCCTACTTCCAGTACTTCACCGACAAGAACGCGCCCGCGCCGTGGGCGAAGCCGTGCGCGAGGCTCGAGGGCGGCGCGTACACCGGGGACGGGGGTTGCAACGTGGGCATCCCCGACGGCACGTCCATCACGCCCTTGTCTTATCTCGCGGACGTGGATTACGGCATGGTCGTCGTTTTCATGTATTTCGGCGGAGCGGACTCGCACTGGTTCAGAATCTTGCCGGCGGGGTACCGGTATATCCATACGCTCACGGCGATGAAGCAGTCGGACTATCAGCCGCCTAAGTAACCGGAGTAAAAACGAAAGAAAGCCCCCGCCGAAACGGGGGCTTTTTTTATTAATTGTCCAGAACACAGCGTACCGAGAAGCCGAAGCCCTTGTCGCCGGAACCCTCGAACACGTTGTCTTTGTCGTAGGATATGTGCCTGTAGTAGGCGTTGCCGCCGTTGCCGCCGTCCGTTGCGGATGTCCACCAGAAGCCTACGCTGCTGACATCGGAGAAACCGCCGACGGAGTAGCGGTAGCTGCCGGGCAAGGCCGAAAATCCAAAGTCATCCGTGCCGTTGCCGCTTTTACCGTTAGAGACATCCCAACCGCTTCCAGATTTCAGTTTCTTAGCTGCCGTACCGCCGTCTCCGTAATCACCGGTACCGTCGGCGGCAATAGCCAAATCTCCCCACTCCCGACGAGTCGGCAAACGCCATCCGGAAGGACAAGCGCCGTTATTTGCCGTATTCCAATCGTACAACCTGCCGTATCTGCAATTATTTTCCATATAACACCAAGAATTACCGATTGCATAATCTACATTTTCCGCCATCCACCATTGATTATTGATTTTTACCGTCCTATATTCTTTATTGTTTCTGTCGTCAAACAAGGTACTAACGCGCTCATTTTTAAAAATAGCCGTCAGTGTCATGTTCGAGTTCATTGTGATCGTGATCTCTGGATTCGTAGAGTGTGACGCGCCTGTCCATCTGTCAAACTCGTAATCTCCAAATTTCGTGGCGGATATACTGACCGACGTTCCCTCATCATACTGATGGCCGCCCGCCGACGGGTCGGTACTCCCTCCGTCTGCCGGCCATACGTTTAACGTGAGCGTATATTGGTTAACGGGCGTGTATCCTCCGCCGAAACCGTCTAGAAACCTATTCAAATTCTCGGTACTGCCGCCTACATAGTCATTGCATCCTGCAATCGCGATCACGGTAATCGCGGCGGCGGCGGCCGCGGCAGCCGTGCATAGAATCGTCTTTTTCATATATCCTCCGTTTTGATCATTTCATATCTTAAGTATGCCCGTATAATAACAATCCTACCTACTTCACAACGCTGACCGCCGACTGCGCGACGATTTTCTTGCCGTTTTGGCCGACCGCGTTGATATGCACGAAGTACATACCGGCGGGGACGCCTACGGTTCCGAGTCTCACGGAAACCTTGCCGCTGTTCGCCTTGATGAAGGCGGTTGATAACGCCGCGCCCTTCATGTTGATTAACTGAACCGTGCCGCTCGAAACCTTGGTTGCGGGAGTCCAATTGACGATTACGCGGTTTTTGGCGTAGGAGACGCGGAGGCCTGTGGCGGCGGCTTTGCCGGCGGTTAGACGGACGCTGACAGGCTCGGTGCATCTGTCGTCAGAAAACAATTGGCCGTATATCTGGCAATGCGCTCTCGCGGCGTTACAATCGGTTATCGGTTCGGGAAGGTTATTAGCGTTAATTTTAAGTTTTACGCAACCGGTTGTCTCCCATTTGCAGTATCCGTTGCATGATGTCTCGCCATCGCCGCCGCCGTTTATTGACGACACGTCGCTGCAATCTTCCAATTGGGACACTTTGCCGTAGGCTTCGCAATTTTGTTTAATCGTCATGCCATAGTTATTAGGATCGTAAGCGCCGGGGTTGTACATGGGCTGGCATCCGCCCTCACCCCAATAGCAGTAGTATTCAGCCCTTACTGACGCCACGTCGCTGCAATCTTCCAATTGGGATACGCGAGCATACGTGACGCAAACTTCTTTATTGGTCATACCCGGATTGTCCGCGCTCGGCCAGTCGGGATTGTTCATGGGATAGCATTTTCCGGCCTCCCAATAGCAATATTCTACTTTTACGTTCACGACATCGCTACAATCGTACGTTTGAGACATTTGTCCGTTTGTTTGGCAATTCGCAATTGCTTCTGCGCAAGTCGCAGTAATATCCCCATAACTCCCAGCCGGATCGGTGATGATTTCGAAGCAACCGGTCGGCCACATACAATAACCACCGCATTGTTCAGGAGATAGTGATTCCTTGATAGTTGTACAAATATCATCGGTAAATGTGGCATGATTCCGCGAATTTATCAAGCAATTTTCATAAGCCTCTTCACAAGTCGCTTTACCCCCATCAACGGCGGGACCTGTTGAGATAGCATAGCAATCATTCCACTTACAATAACCCGCATAAGTACCTGTACAGGTTACCCACTGTGCCCGCGTTAACGACGCGGCCAGCATTACCGCCGCCACAATCAAAAATCTTTTCATATCGCGCTCTGTTTTAAAAAGTTAAACAATCAATTAATCGCCAATTTAAACCCGCCCTACAGCCCAACCCCCGCCCCCGCCCTAATCGTCACCCCATGCCCTATCCTCGTTTTTTCGGCTTGATATTTATCCGTTTGACTTGTTTCAAACCAATTAGCCATCCTCGCGCCGTACATCATTTCGAGGCGGGCGTATATTTTTGCGGTCAGGTGCAGGTCGAGTCCGCCTCCGAATTTTACCCACAGCGCGCTCAACGCGCCTGCGTCGTAACCGTCTTTGTTGCCGCCGTCAAATATATAATCGGGTCTGTTGCCGAACTCCAGCCGGCTATATGTTGGGAACTCGTAGTCGAGCCCCAAAATAGGGTAGATGTTCATACTTCTTTCTGAGCCGGCGATGAACAAGGCGGTTTTTATAAAGTCCGGATACTTCGCGTATACGCCGATGTTCAGCGATGATCGGTGCATATAGGGCATGTCGTCTTGATTGATGTTGTTGGGTGTTTCCCACATTCCGCCGCCTTGCGAGTAGCCGATTGCCGCCGTTGCGTAGGTAAAGTCCAGGAAGAGGTATGCGCCGGCGGTGTTGTACGGCATTGACACTATTTCGCCGTCGTCCCACTGTATTCCGCCGCCGAAGCCGCCGGCGTAGAATATGCCGCCGCCCGCGCTGTATTTTATCGTCAGCGGTTCTCTTGTGGATTCGGGTTTGGGTTTGGCGCGTCGGGGCGGCGGCGCCGTCGCGGCCGGTTCCGGCGGAGGGGGCGGCGGTGGCGGCTCAATAGCCTCGGGCGGCTTCTGCGGCGCGGGGACGCGCGTTTCGGCGAATGTCTTGTACATCTCGGCGCAGGCGGCGGCCGCTTTCTCAACGAGTTCCCCGATATTTTCCGAGCGGACGGGGTCGGAGGAGGCCACCAAGTTTCCGTCTTCGGTTTCGTATATCTCGACGGAAAGCGTGAATCTTGTTTGAAGTTTGCTTATAGTCCCGCGCACGATATAGTCTGCGCCGATTTTGCTTCCGAGGGTTATAACGCAGTTTTCGTCGGCGCACGCCTCCAGAGTGGCGCTGCCTTGGGCGTAGACGGTCTCCGAGGTCATTATATTGTATTTGTTCCGCGGCAGGTTTTTGACAGCTTCCCTGCGAAGCTCGGTCGTCACCTGCCTGACTTCCGCCGGATTCAGTTCGGCGGCGGCGCCGGAGTGCACGTCTACCTCTGTCTCTACGACAGCCACGTATTTCATTTGCGCGGCGGATATCGCGGCGAGCGCCGCAAGAAACACTATCGCTTTTACATACACTATGCCTTTGCTCATCGCTTTCATTTCGTCCCCGTTCATTACTGCAAAAAACCGGATTTAGTAACCGCTCTTACATGGCAAAAAGCCCCCGTCGAAACGGGGGCCTTCTTCAATCGGTACGAATTAATGCTTTAACCTACTTCACAATGCTGATCGCCGAGTTCGTCACGATCTTCTTGCCGTTCTGGCCGACCGCGTTGATATGCACGAAGTACATACCTGCGGGGACTCCGACGGTGCCGAGTTTTACGGAAACCTTGCTGCTGTTCGCCTTGATGAAGGCGGTCGATACAGCCACGCCCTTGGCGTTGAGCAGCTGAACCGTGCCGCTGGCGACCTTGGCGGAGGGGGTCCAGTTGACGGTTACGCGGTTTTTGGCGTAGGAGACGCGGACGCCTGGTGCGGCGGCTTTGTTGGCGACCATGCGGACGCCGGTGCCGGGACACTTTTCAACCACTGTGCCGAAATCCTTCTCGCAATCCGCTTCCGCTGTCGGTGTATTGGGAAGGGCAAAGCAACCGCCGCCGAATTCGGTTATAGGGCCATAATCGCAATATTTAGCTTTGCTGCCGTCATAATCCGGCGTAGCTGTCGGGCATGCGCCGCTCCCGCTGCCGGCCGGAGGCTCTTTGCCGGGCCCCCAGAACGTATTGGCCCCGCCTTGACAGTCGGCCGCCTCGCTGCTTTCAGTCACAGGCCAACACTTACCGTCAAGATTATCTTCCGCCCATTTGCAATATCCGTAGACTGTTTTCGAACCGCCGTCGAAAGTCGGGGTTCCGTCAGGACGGGTAAGATTGTCGTCAGCGCCGGCAGGGCCGCACGCGGTACCCTTCCAATACGAATTCAGCCCGCTGGCGCAATCCGATTCGCCTTTCGTTGTGTACACATTGGCGTAAGTTTTGCTTTCAGCCCAATAGCAACAACCCAAAAGGACATCGTTGGCGCTAGGAAGAGGCGTATTCTTCCTGTTAGTTGTCGCGTCTTTGTCGTAAGTCCCGCCAGCGCAATAAGTTCCCTTCCCCTGATCTCCACCGTTGAATACCCACCCCCAGCTGGTGTTACAATCCGCCGCCGTGGGACCCGGCCAGCAATCCCCGCTGTCATACAAACACATAACTTGCGCGGGAACAAACGAAGCCGTTATTAATACAACGACAATCGGTAAAGCGAAAAGACGTTTCATAACGCACTCTCCTTTAAAAAAAGGTTAAAAAATCAGTTAATTGGCAATTTAAACCACCCTTTAAATTGTACACTTTTGCCCCCCCTATGGCCGGACGTTAAAACATATTTTTTTACTATGAATACTACCGGATAGAATACGTATTTTTTACTGTAGGCGTTGACATTCGGCGTAAACTATATTATCTTACATAGGCGGGGTCATCCTCCGCTTAAAGGTCGTTTTACAGACAAGGAGCGCAATATGACCACTTTAGTAATTGACCGCCAGACGTTACCGGAGACGCTTTTGTCCTTTATAGAGTCGCCGCGCGTCTTGGTATCGGCTGAATCCGATAGGGTGATACTGACCCCGGCGGCGGATGAAGCGGTAGCCGAGCCGGAGGAATACGACATTGACCCCGACGACTATCCGGACACGACTGCGTACTTGAACGCTATTCCGGGCGCGGTCGAAAGGTTGCTTGCTTACCGTAACTTGCCGGATAGCGAATTTACGCCTATACCAAGAGAATATTTCAGTGTATAGGATGGATTGGACAAATAATGCTCTTAAAGACGCCGAAATGTGCAAACGCGCCGGTTGCGGTGAACAATTGACTAAAATATTAGATACCGTTGAAAATGACCCATACGACCCATCTCAAAGTTTTGAGCGTCTTAGAGGCGATCTAAAAGGCTACTGTTCACGCCGCATAAATCGTAAAAATCGTGTTCTTTATGAGGTATTGCCTAACACCAAAAATGTAATAGACGATGACGGCAACCTATATGACGGTATCGTACGTGTCTATGAAGCATGGGGTCACAACTACAAAAAGCCTGATTTAAAGCAACATACGCCTCCGCCTGCCCCCCCGTAAACCTTTGCGGCGCGTCAAAGCCCTAGAAAAAACACCGGAATAGATTTTTTTTTAAACTATAGTATTGACTTTTTACGTATTCTATAGTAGATTATATATATGGTTGCTCCATCTAAAAGGGGCGTTTTTATGGTTTTTGGTGACTGAATCTGCTGAAAAGTGCGTTCCCGCAGGTGGGAGAAGGGCGGATTACGGCCGCCGACAGCGGGTTTAACCGGGGTTGGGCGGAGCGAGGACGCTCTTATTTCTGTCTGCCGCGTGGTTGGTCGGCGGGTTTGGGAAAGGGGGTGCGGAATGCCGGAAATGGGTTTGGGCGCGACGGGGGAGCTTGGGGGACGGTAGTCCGTACGCCGGGTGTTCGCGCCGCAAAAGTATGATTTTAATCCCTCTAAACCGGTGGGATTAAAAGTGTATAATTTAAAGGGTGGTTTAAATTCACCTCCCGTAGAGGGTAGGTATGATTGCTTTTGGCGTTCGTGAGTCTTTGAAAATAATCCATTAACTTTTTTAAGGAGGAGTGTGTTATGAAAAGATTTATTGCTGTAGCGGCGGCGTTAATGCTGACTGCGGTGGTTTCGCAGACGGCTGAGGCGGCTTATTGTTGTTGGGAAGGAAACTCTTACAACGACAATAAGGGGTACTGCGGTCCGGTAACTGCGGGGGGCAGTGACACGAAGGAAGGGACTGAGGCGTATTGCAAAGCTAATTATGGGGAGGTGGTGAGCAGCTGCGGTGGTTGCAATGTGGGTACCGGTGATAAAGACGAGGGTGAGAAGTGTTCCGGTTATTGCAAGTGGCCTACCGGTTGCGAGGCTATCAGCACGGATCCGGATGGCAAGTACGGCGATAAGACCACTACTTGCGCCGAGGCGGTGGCGAATTGCCAAAACAACGGTAAACCGTCCCAATTGGAAGATTGCAGCGATGTCGCGAACATAAAAGTGGAGTATTGCTATTGGGGCGTCGGCAAGTGCTATCCCATGAACAATCCGGACGGGGCGAGCGCGGATAACCCGGGTATGACGAATAAAGAGGCTTGCGAAGCGTACGGTCATGTATCCCAATTGGATGATTGCAGCGACGTTTCTTCAATAGTGGTTGAGTATTGCGATTGGGGCGCGGACGGTTGTTTCCCGATGAACAAACCCAATGATCCGTCTCCCGAAAATCCCGGCATGACGAATAAAGAGGCTTGCGAGGCCTACGGAAAAGTGGTTAGCTCTTGCGACAACGTAGCGGTGCGTTTCTTAGGCAATAAAGCCGCTAAGACAAACGGTCTGCGCGTCTCCTACGCCAAAAACCGCGTATCCGTCAACTGGGCTCCCTCCGCCAAGATTGGCAGCGGCACGGTTCAGTTGCTCAACGTCAAGGGCGTAGCGGTATCGACCGCCTTCATCAAGGCGAACAGCAGCAAGGTTTCGGTGAAGCTCGGAACCGTCGGCGTCCCTGCCGGTATGTACTTCGTGCATATCAACGCTGTAGGCCAGAACGGTCAGAAGATCGTGGCGAATTCGGCGATCAGCATTGTGAAGTAAGTTGTTCGTTAGCGCAGGGTAAGTGTTTTGGAAAGGCCCCCGTTTCGGCGGGGGCTTTTTTTTTGACTTTGGCGGCACGGATGATGTATATTAATATATTGTATTCATACGTGGTTAAACGTGCTCGGAGTTGGCGAAGCCGGCGAATCCGTACTGATGGAAGGGCCAAAATCAAAAAATGCTTGTACCTGTTGAGATATCATCCCTTGCCGTAGATACCGCCAAGGGGACGCCGCTAGTTGTTCTCAAGGACCGCGACGGGCGCGCCGTCGCTGTTCCGCTCGATCACTCCGACGCCAACGCCATAGCCATGCATACCTTGCAGGTGCGGCCCGACATGCCGCTTACCGTCGATTTGGTGCGTATTGCCGTAGAGCAGTTGGGCGCGTCCGTCTACAGGGTGGTAATAAGCGACGTGTCGGAGGAGGGGGGCTTCTCCGCTTGCATAGTCATAAGGGCGGAGGGGGGCTCCGTGATCAAGGTGATAGACTGCCGCCCGTGCGACGCGGTGGCGCTGGCCGCTCGTAGCGGCGCCCCGATTTTCGTCAGGGAGAACGTGTTCTCCAAACAGCCGGACGGTTCGGGGCTGTCTGAGGAGGAGAAGCTAAGGGCGTATGTGCGGTCGATAGACACCGTTGAGTTTGGGAAGTATGTGCTGGATTAGGATTAAAAGAACAGTTTTTTGAAGAGATAGACTTTTTTGGAGACACCATGATCATTAAAAAAAGGGTATTGCTGCTGATATTGACCGCCGCTGTCGCCGCGTCGTCGGTTGTCGCGGCGCCGTCGGACGCGCCGTCTGCCGCCGGAAACGGGGCCGGCTCCGCTGTCTTCAAACGCGCTAGGGACTTTTACGTCGCCGGTCAGATCGATTCCGTGATCGCCGTGGTGCGCGAGCATTTGCGGAAGAACGGGCGCGATCCGGAGTCTTTCACGCTCGTGCCGCTTGTCATTGAGGCCTATATCCGTAAGGGGGAGTACGCTCAGGTTCATAGGTTGATAGGCATGTACCGGCAGAAGTTTCCGGAGTCGCCGTTTCTGCCGCGATTAGCCTACCTTGAGGGTGTCGCCAACGCTCGTGAGGCGCGTCCGGTGCAGGCGCTGACCGCTTTCTCCATGGCGCTGACGCTCGGCGTGTCGGTTGACCTTTTGAACGTTACGATAAGCAACGCCGAGCTTATATGCGGGCGGTCGCTCAGCAGCGAGGAGCTCTCTAACATTTCCGGGCGGGCGGAACTGCACCCGGTGCTGCTTGAGATAGTGCGGTATCACGAGATACAGAAGCTCATCGCGTCGGGTCAGGTTGTGCGTGCGAAGAACAGCGCCGAGGATTTTCGGGAGACTTACCCGCGTTCGCGTTATACGGAGCCTGTCAAGGTGTTTTTGAGCCAGTTTGTGAAAGAGCAGCAGCAACAGCAGAAGAAGGGGCCGAAGCCGCTTCAGGTGGGGCTTTTGGCGCCGATGACGGGCGAGGACGCCGATATCGGGAAGTTTATCCTGCAAGGGGTGAAATTGGCGCTCGACGGGTACAACCAGCGGGCGGAGAACCCCGTAAAGCTCATCGTTTACGACACTAAGGGCAGCCCTGTGGAGACGGCCAGAAAGTCTAAGGATCTGCTGGTCAAGGATCAGGCGCAGTTGTGCATAGGCCCCGTCCTCTCCAATACCGCTGTGGTGAGCGCGGCTATGTTCTCCGATAAGGATATCGTGATGATCACTCCCACGGCCAACGAAGACGGCATCTCCGCTCTAGGCGATAACATTTTCCAGATGAACGTGACGCTTGGCACGATGGCGCAGCGGTTGGCTAAGTATGCTGTGGACAACATGAGCATCCGCGACTTCGCGATCATCGCGCCGTCGAGCGGTTTCGGTTTCGCGATGGCCGACGCGTTCAAGGACGAGCTTAGGCGGCAGAACATAGAGGTGGCCTACGAGGAGTATTTTGCGGAGGGCACTCATGATTTTTCCGGCACGTTGAACAGGCTGCGCGGTGCGCTTATCCGCCGCCGCTTGGAGGAAATCTTGGCGGATCGCGGTCTTATGCAGAGAGTGACGAGTCTCTCCAACGCGGACAGCTTGCGGTACGCCGATTCCACGCTTGCCGTCGGCGGGCTCTTTATGCCGCTGTCTGACTACGAGGACGTGCTGAAGCTGTCGTCGCAGGTGGTATTCAGGCGCATCCGCACCCAGATGCTCGGAACCGGCGGTTGGAGCGACCCGCGCGTTCCTTCCGGAAGCGAGGGCAAGCGTTACGCGAATAACGCCATAGTGTCGGTGGGCATCCAGCCCGACATGGCGAGCGAGGGTTGGCAAAACTTCGCCGCGGCCTATAAAGCCAGATACAACGACGAGCCCAACCGCATAGCCGCCATGGGCTACGACGCGGCGGCGCTGGTAATAAAGGCGGCGGCCGAAGCCGGCGGCCCGGACGCGGCCAAACTGAAAAAAGCCTTGTCCTCCGTAAAAGAGTACGGCGGTTTATCCGGTCTTATAACTTTCGATCCTGTCACCGGAGCGAATGGGGAAGCTATTATTATGAAAGTCACTGATAAGGGGTTTGTACGGGTGCATTGAATGAGAAAGATAATCTACTTCATAATCGAGGCGTTCCGCGGTTTCTATCAGGCCAAGCTGATGACCTTTGTCTCTATTATGACCATCGCCGCCACGCTCTTCCTTATCTGCGGCGTCTTTATCGCCCTAATGAACATAGACGAGGTTTTGAACAACGCGGGGGATATGCCCGACGCGGTGGTCTATCTGAGCGACGGCGTTTCCGGCGATTCGGCGCTTTGGATCGGGCTTGTTGATTCGGTGAGAAAGATGCCAGGGGTTAAAGGGGTGGTTTTCCAGAGCAAGGACAGCGCGTGGAGCCGCTTTGAGGCGATGTACGGCGCGGAGATGCTGGAGGCGGTGGACGAGAACCCGTTTGCCGCGTCGCTTGACGTCACGCTTTACGAGAGTAACCAGACCTCGCAATCCGTTGCCGAATTGCAAGATAGGATATCGGCGCTGAGCGGTGTGGAGACCGTGCGCTACTCGCGGGAGTGGTTTGATTACATAAAGACGGTGCGCGACCGCTTTTACATAGTATCTATAGCGGCCGGTTTCATCATCCTTCTCGCGTTGCACGCTATCATATCCAACACTATAAAACTGACTATCTACGCTCGCCGCGACCTTGTTCGTAATATGCACTACGTTGGCGCCACCGACTTGTTCATCAAGATGCCCTTCCTCTTGGAGGGAATGCTGCAGGGTTTTATAGGCGGAGCGCTTTGCGTAGGCGTTATGCTGGCGGCGCGGGTGGCGCTGTCTAATATTTCCATAAACTGGTACTTTTCCTATTTGCCGTTCGTCGTCGTCATAGGGGTATTTTTCGGGTGGCTCGGAAGCAGACTCGCGGTAAGCAAATTTCTGGTATAGCGCTTGCGGCGCGGTGTTGCGTAGCGGCGGTTATAATAGCCGCCCTACGTCCGGCGCCGTTGTTTGCGTTGCCGGACAGCGCCGGTACCGGTCGGCAGAAATCGGTATCGGCGCAGAAATCCGCGGATCAGCAGAGGCCCGCGTCGCCGCCGCAAAAAAGCGCCGGTCAGCAGAAATCGGCGCCGTCGCCGCAAAAAAGCGCCGATCAACAGAAGAAATCGGTATCGTCGCCGCAAAAAGGCGTTAATCAGCAAAAATCCGCCTCAAAATCGACACAGAAAGCCGCGAATCAGCAGAAACCGGCGTCGGCGCAGCAAAAGTCGTGGACGACGGAGTCAGCCTCCCCCGCGGTCGCCGCCGTAGAGAAAGAGTTGAACAAGACGCAAGGCGCTCTTGACTCCATAAAGGCGGAGTTGGAACGCGGCAGGCTTCGCTTCAAGGAGCTGCAGCACGAGGAGGGGAACTACTTGAGCCGTTTAGAGCAGATAGAGAAGAACATCTACTCTTCAGGGAAGTACGCGGATCTTGTGCAGAAGCAGATAGACACGACCGAGATTACGCTTGTTACGCTTGGCGACTCCCTGACCAAGGCGGAGACCGATTTGCGCCGCGCCCGCGAATTGATGAAGAAGCGGTTGCGCAACGCCTATATGACCGGCGCTGTGAACAAGCTGCAGATGCTTCTGACCTCAGGCAGCCCCTCCGAGTTTGTTCGCCGCGTGCGCTACTTCCAAGACCTGAACCGCTATGACAGGCGTCTCACGGCGTCGATCAGGGAGAGCATAGTCTCGGTGAACGATAAGAGGGGCGCGATGGAGGAGAATAGGGACAAACTTGTGAAGCTGTTGTCGGACAAGAAGAGGGAGCAGCAGATTTTGGTTGCGGAGGAGGCGCAGAGGCGTACGGTTCTTTCGGACATTCGCACGAAAAAAAGCGCCCACGAGACGATGGTGGCGGAGCTTGAGGAGGCTCAGAACGAGCTGGACGCGCTGATAAAGACGCTGGAGGGCAGGCGTAAAAAGGTCAAGGAGGAGGAGGAAGAGCGCAGGGCGGCCGTCAGTTTCGAGAATAGGAAAGGGAAGCTGCCGTGGCCTTTGCGCGGCGAGGTAGTGAGAAAGTTCGGTAACGTGGTGCATCCCGTTTACAAGACGATAACTCCGAACAACGGTATAGATATCGCCGCCAAGAAGGGCGAGACGGTCAGGAGCGCGGCCACGGGCGAAGTGGCGCTGGTAAAGTGGATGCGCGGTTACGGCAGGTGCGTGTTCATAGATCACAGCGGCGGCTACTACACGCTATACGCCCATCTGGACGAGGTGTCCGTGACGGAAAACGCCAAAGTGTTCTCCGGCGCGGAGATCGGCAAGGCGGGGGAGACGGGGACTACCGGCGGCCCTAAGCTGCACTTTGAAATAAAACTCAGGGCTGAGTCGTTGAATCCGGAGGAGTGGCTGGAGAAATGATTTGCCCCTCGTTCCTCGGCTCCAGTATTTTCTTATTATGAATAATTACCCTGTCGGTAAGTCTGGGTATCATTTCCAGCTCAAACCTTTTCACCCAATCGTAGTGCTCCTGCGAGAGTATTTGCACGAACTCTACCCGTCTGTTCAGGGCGCGGCCTACCGCCGAGTTGTTGTCGGCTATGGGAATATTCTTTCCGTAGCCTACAGCCACTAAGCTGGATTCTGGCGCGCCGCGGGAAACGAGGTAGTACTTGACCACGGCGGCGCGTTCTGCCGAGAGCAGCAGATTGTGGGTCTCCGAGCCTTGCGAGTCGGTGTGACCCTGTATCTCGTAACGGATGCGCGGGTACTGAATAAGGAGGTTCGCTATCGCGTTGAGCGGGGCGTAGGAACCCTCTGTCAGTTTCGCGCTGCCGGAGACGAAGTTGATCGCTCGTTGAGAGACTTTGAGCGTTTGCGTCTCCTCCTCCGTGAGTTGCGGTTCGGGTTCCGGTTCCGGTACGGGCGTCGGTTCAGGCGCAGGCTCCGGCGTCGGTTCCGGTTCAGGCGCAGGCTCCGATTCAGGCGGCAGCATAAACATATTTATCTCTACCGGTTCATATATTTTTTCCGCCGGTCCGCCCTCGTACGGGAAGAACTCCGCCGCCAACGGCATGTCAGGATTTAACGCGGCTGACTTGGCGCCGGCCGCGGCGGCCGCTTCTTCCGTCATTGGTTTGAGCGCGGCTTTCCGCGCATTCTTAACATTACTTCTGTTATGCCCCCAACGGAAGGCCGTGCCGAAGCCGGTCTCAAAACCCCTCTTGGGCATGAGTGTCGGGCTCCCTATCGCCTTGTAAAAAACGTCTGTTGAGAAGTACTTCATGTCCAATCCCAAGCCTGCGGCCGAGGATAATTTTTCGGCGCCGCCGTAGGTCACGCCGTAGCGCACGGGCAGAAAACCGGCCAAAAGCCCCAGAGTAGTGCCGGCGGAGAAGCGCGGCGAGTAGGTGCTATGGCCTACGCCCAGTATTAACGGCTGGTTGCAGCCCAGACTCATCGTCATGTAGCCTAAAAATATGCCGAACCCTCCGTCGAAACGCGGGCCGTAGGTGTACCCGAGGTTTAGCGAGGCGGGCAGTAATAAGATGTAGTCCTCGTTGGTCGGTTTAAGCGTGTCTGTTTTGAAGAGGTTGTCCATGCCCAATTGCAGACTGTCCATGTCGAATACCTTTTTGAACACCATGCTGCTTTTTCGCACCTCTTTGCCGTCCCAGTTTATCATTCCGATGTCTTGTACATCAACCGCCAGCGCGTGGCTGTTGTTGTGCAAGATCGTTCCGATGTCCAGCCCCACTCCCTTACCGTTTATCGGGTTGTTGATCAAGTAGTCGCTTTTGTATTTTAAGTTGCCGTGAAAACCCGTCCCGGCGCTCAGCACGTTCAAGCGCGCGTCGGCCTTGTAGAAGTTGCTGTTGTTGGAAGTGTCGTAGGAGAGGGCGCTGCCCTTATCCATTTGGGCGTCAAAGTAGGCGTGGCCTAGCAACAACTTTATCCCTATCCCCGCCGCGCTTCTGTCCAAACCAAGATAATCGCGGAGAAAGGGGACGGTCGTCGAGTAGCCGAATTTGACGGCGACCTCCGATGCCAATATCGCGTTCACGCGCATATTGGAGAGGTCGATGCCTTTTTTGCCGATAAGCAGCCCTTCCGCCGTATCCGAGAAGAACGGCATAAGCAGCCCGCCGGGTATCTTCACGTCTACGTCGGTAAAGGTGCCGACGCTGAACCCGAGGCCGCGCGTCGCGAAGACGACGGGGGAGGTCTTAAATCTCGTGAACACGCCTATGTCGTCGCGCAACTCGTTTGTTAACTGCGCCGAGATTTTCCCCGGGTCGTTCCCTTTCAAGTTAAAGCTCTCTCGCATAAATTTCGATATGTAATCGGAGGGGTCGGTTATTATACTCAGATCAAACGGCGGCGAGAGCTTGTCGCTCCACAGCATGACGGATAAAGGGAGGAGCGAGAGCCCGTATCGCGGCGGCCTTTCCAGCCCTATGAGCGCGGGGTTCCCCATAGCGCCGTCAAGCGTCACTCCGGCGGAGTTGCGCGACTGCGTCTCTCCGGCGTTCCGGGGGTTATTGTCTAGACCGCCGCCTAGTACTAGGTTTTCGGCTGCCAAGATCAAGAGCGTGAACGCGGCGATTTGTTTTATAATTTTTTTTGTATATATCATTTAAACCATACCGGCCACTCTAAGGCTTCGCTTGATTTTTTCCGCCGCTTCCTCTCCGAATACAGACGCGAATTCGGCTATCTTTATTTCCATCACATCTTCGCGCGCGTGGTTTTTTATTCGGAACAGCGATAGTTCGCGGCGTTTTTTTGAGTGCAGGCACATTTGGCCGTATATGTGCGCGTTCGCCAGGTGGTTGATGGAGACATCAGGGGCTTCCTCGCCCCAAGCCTCCAGAAATTCCGTCGCCTCGCGCTCGCGTTCGGCTTGCACCAGGTGATAGGCGCGGATTATCGCCTCTATGCGGCTTAGGCCCGTGTTATTGCTCAATAGACGCCGCCTGAGCAGCTCCACGTCGGCGGCGCCGCCCACGCGCTCGCAATGCCGTATCAATCTATGCAGGCCTTGAACATTATTCGGCGCGCGCTCCAATAACCGCCGCAGCACGTCTTCGAAATGCGCGAAATCGCCGTTCTTCTCGTATAGGTCGGCGAGCAGCAAATATGTGTAGTAATTTCCCGGCGCGACGCGAATCTCCTGCTCCAAACTCTTTATAGACATAGACTCGTCGCCTATGCTCCGAAACGCCAAAGCCAAACTATGGTAAGCGACGGGGTACATGTCGTCCACAACTATGGAATTGTTGATCCACGCGATGCTCTGCTCAAAATTGCCGGCGTACAGATATAACTGACCGATGAGCAGGTAAACCTGCGCCAGATCGCGGCTCACCTCCTCGCTCTTGTTGCGCAACCCCTCAAAGAAACGCGCGAGCCCCTTGAGAACCTCGACGGCGTGTTCGAGACCGCCACGCTCGTACTCAAAGTAGGCGGCGTCCTCAATCTGCTCGGCGGCGTCGTCGTAGGTGGCGCGCAGATTCAGGACGTCGTCGCACAGGCGGCTTAGGGAGGGATTTTGGGCTTCCCGGTCGTTAATGTCTGTGTCGTCGGTCGACATGGTTTTTTAGTCCTGTTAATCTGTTGATCTTATTAAAATCACGTTTCCGAACTGCTGACTGTCACCGGTTCCATTATACTCTTTCCTAACTTTTCTATGTCCCCGGCCTTTCCTCCTGAAAACAGCACCCAATTGGTAATATAATAATTTCCCTTGGGAACATCCCTGACTGTTAAGCGAAAACCGCATTCGGCCAGCCCGGTTCCCCTTGTTCCCGGACGGCGCATTATGAAACCGCTCCCGGATATGTGTTCCGGAGGCGTCGTCGCGTCCAGTATCCAGCCGTAACCCGCGGCGCCGTTTTTAAGCGTGAACATCTGCCGCAGCGGCATTGATTGGCTGAGCGTGTCCAACTTGTCGCCGTTTACCGGAAAGAAGAGCTTCTTCGACGGCACCGCGAATGTGAAGCGCCTTCCGGCCTCCCTTATAACAGGCGTCATCTCTATGTGCGCCTGACCGAACAGATTGCGGAAGCGTACCGGCAGGTGCACATATACCGGCACCTTAACCGCCCTCGAATAACAAATCTGGTTGACCGCCGCTCGGCTGCTCTTAATTCCCAACCCCAAGTTCAAGTGAAAGTCGCCCCGGCGGATCAGACGTATCGGACCCGCTTTGTAGCGACGGACAAAACAAACGATGTCGCCCTCCCCGTAACGGATGGGTATCAGCCCGAAAAGCGTCTTGAGCAGTATCTCCACCCTCAGCTCGTTTGTCAAGTCGACGTACTTGTTCGACGCAAAGTCCATAACTCCGGCGCGCACAAAGTGAAAACGATCCTTCGCAAAATCGGCATAGTAATACTCGGTGGCCACCCGTCCCGTATTATGGTTGTAACCGATATAACTCCTTGGCGAGCGGGGCAGGGAAGAGGTCGGGTCAAAGACTATGTTGACCCTGCGCTTTTCCGCTCCTCGCTTTATAATTATTCCGGTATTTATGTTATTATTAGTACCGGTCTCAACGCCGACCGCGCTCGCGTCGTCCCACAAAAAGACGATCTCGTCCTGCTCGTCCAACACACCGTTGCCTTCCTTGACGTTAGGCGATTCTCCCTTGTCAAGTACGTACTCGCCGTCTTTGGTCACCTCGTCAATCTGAAAAGGGATGGCTGCGCCTCTCCCGTTTTGGATTACCAAGGACGAAATGGGCTTTCCCAAAAAGCTCCGGATATCTTTGCCTGCGATCACCACCGGATCGGCTGATACCGCGGCCGATAGCGCCGTTAGTGTCGTAAGAATTGTTTTAATATTGATATTTTGCATTAAACCCACTTATTTATTCGCCCTCACATACATTTGTTGAGACAGATCGTCTATAAATTTCTGTTCCGCGGCGGCGTTCTCTTTTTTCCACTCTTCGTAGCGTTTTTCCCGTATAATCTCTACCGCCCGGCGCTCTTGGGCGGCTTTTATCAACTCTTGATTTATGCCGTAGGCCTCCACCATCACGTTGTCTAACTTCTGCCCGGCTTTAAGCAGTTTGATCTTTAGCGCGTTTCTGTAGGAGACCGATTGACGCAGCTCCGCCACGCTCTCGCCGCCCTCGGAGCGGTGTTCCTTCACGCTCGTCTGGAACTCTTTTAGTTCCGTTTCCGCCCCTTTAATCTCAGCCCGCACCGATTCGGCCTCGCGGTTCTTCTCCGCGAGCCGGCGCTTGATCTCGTCCTCCTTGCTCTTCTTGACTCTCAGGAGGGTATCCAATTTAAATACGAATTTTTTCACTTCGCGATCGCCTCAAGCTTCTTCAGCGTCTCTTCCAGCGTCGTGGAGTTGTCCCGCGCTTGCCGCAGAAACTCCGTTATCGGCGCGTTCAGGCGTATCGCCCTGTCTATCCGCTCGTTCGTCCCCATCGCGTAGGCGCCTATCTGTATCAAGTCCTCGCTCTCGGAGTAGGCGGCCATAGAGTCCTTAATCTTTCCCGCCGCCGCGCGGTGCTCCTTAGACACGATGTCCGACATGCACCTCGATATGCTCTGCAGCACATCGATGGCGGGGTAGTGGTTTCTATGGGCGAGGCGGCGCGACAGCACCAAGTGGCCGTCTAAGATCGAGCGTACGGCGTCCGCTATCGGCTCGTCCATGTCGTCGCCGTCCACGAGCACCGTGAACAGTCCGGTGATCGTTCCTACGTCTGATGTCCCCGCCCGCTCCAAAAACTGCGGCAGGGTCGCGAATACCGACGGCGTGTACCCCTTGGATGCCGGCGGTTCGCCGATGGCTAGACCCACCTCCCGCTGCGCCATGGCCAAGCGCGTCACCGAATCGGCCAGAAACAAAACGTCCTTCCCTTGATCCCTGAAGTGCTCCGCAATCGCCGCCGCGACAAGCGCCCCCTTTATGCGTATCAGCGCCGGTTGGTCGCTGGTAGCCACCACGAGCACCGACCGTTTCAAACCCTCCTCGCCGAGGTCGCGTTCTATGAATTCCAACACCTCGCGCCCGCGTTCCCCGATCAGCGCTATCACGTTCACGTCGGAGCGGCAGTTCCTGGCGAGCATACCCATCAGCACGCTTTTACCCACGCCGCTGCCCGCGAAAATTCCCAAACGCTGACCCTTGCCGACCGTCACCAATCCGTCTATCGCCCGAACCCCGGTTTCGAAAACCTGATTGATGCGCTGCCGCGTCATAGGGTTGGGTATAGCCGAAAAAACAGAGCGCGCCGACGCGGCGCGTATAGGCCCCTTGCCGTCCATCGGATTCCCCAGCCCGTCCAAAACACGCCCCAAAAGCGCGTCCCCGATCCTCACCGAAAGCGGGCGCCCCGTACCGGCGACCGTCATCCCCGGATGTATGCCCTCTATCGACCCCAGCGGCATCAAAAGCGTCCGGTCTTTGCGGAAGCCGACGACCTCGGCGCGGCAGACGAGCCGCCCGCCCTTCTCTATACGGCAAACCTCCCCGACCGACGCCGAAGGCCCGTTGCTCTCTATGAGAATGCCGATAACCTCCGTAACCTTGCCGTAAACGCGCACAGAGTCGCTCGCCCAGATGAAGTCCAGGTACGAGTCGAAGTGGCGGGAGACTGTAGCGGCATCAAAAAGCATTTTGTTTACTCGTTTTTATTAGCGGTGATTTTCTGGATTGGCTTCGCCGCGATAAACACGGTGCTTCGTCGCTTCGCTCCTCGCAATGACTGTCATTGCGAGCGTAGCGAAGCAATCCAGAGGAATTTAACACTCATCAATCCTAACTCATATCCGACGATTCCCACGCTTTTTCCACCATGTCCGTCACCTCTTCCAGCTGCACCCCGAGTCTGGCGTCCACCGTCCCGGAGTTTGACTCTATTATGCACCCGCCCTTGCCTATTCGCGTGTCCTCCTCTATGCGCACATTCTCTAACCGTTCCGTCACCGAGCTTAGAAAATCTTTATTGCCGCTGGCCGCCTCCATGTCGCCCGGCGACACGCGGATCACCACGTTTTCGCGGTCGGCTATCATAGACAGCGCCCGTTTTATCGTCGCGGTGATTATCTCCTTGTTCGTTTCCAATTCGCACGACAAAATCTTCTTCGTGAGTTCCACGCAGAAGCGCAGCAAGACGTGTTCCAGCCCGTTGATCATTATCTTTTTAGAGTCTTCCAATTGCTTGAGGAACTTTGACGTCTGATCTTTGAGTTTGCCGATTTCCGCGTCAAAGCCCGCCTTTGCCTTGTCGTACCCCGATTTTTCCCCCGCGGCGAAACCCTCGGCCTTGCCCTTTTCGAAATTATCGGCGACGGCCCGCTTATTGGCTAAACGCTCTTGGGTCAAAGTGCGCTCTACCTCGCGGACACGCTTTTCAAGCTCTAAGTACGAGCGCTCTTGTTCAGTGAAAATGTTTGATTCTTTGCCGCGTTTTACGCCGGGGCCGGGTTTGCCGCCGGAGGTGTCAAAGGGTTGCATAATATCTGTTTTAAGCGGAAAGGCGTTGACATCGTCGATTTTGTGGCGCAGAATACGGCGGATGCCGATGGTGGCGGGATCCTCGGCTTTCAGGAGCTGGTCGAGAAGTACGGAGACTTTCTCGCTGCCAATAGTTTCTTGCGGTTTGGACGGGGTGTTAGCCATTTTATGCACTCTTTCTTTATAAATCCTAATCACACAACGACATTGTCGTCGCCGCCGCGGCCGCTTATTATTATCTCACCGTCCTCTTCCAGACGGCGGATGACGTCCACGACGCGCTGCTGGACCTCTTCCACGTCCTTCAAACGTATCGGGCCCATGAACTGCATATCTTCCTTGATCATCTCGGAGGCGCGTGACGACATATTGCGGAAGAACTTCTCTTGCAACTCTTCCGTCGCGCTCTTGAGGGCCATGCCGAGCTCCTTTGTGTCGATCTCTTTGAGCAGGCGCTGCATCGAGCGGTCGTCGAGAAGCATGGCGTCCTCGAAGACGAACATGAGTTTCTTTATCTCCGTGGCAAGTTCCGGGTTCTCCCTCTCCAGGTTGCCGATGATGTTCTTCTCCGTGCCGCGGTCTACGTTGTTCAGTATCTCCGCCACGGCCTTCACGCCGCCGATCTCCGAGACGTCGCCGCCGAAGAGGGACTTTATCTGCGTTACCAGAACCTCCTCGATCTGCGACAGCGTGTCCGGCGATATGCTCTCCATTGTGGCTATGCGCGTAGCCACGTCGATCTGCACCATCTGCGGCAGCGCCGAGACTATGCCGGCCGCGTGAGCCGCGTCCATGTGGGCGAGCAGGATCGCTATCGTCTGCGGGTGCTCCTTCTGTATGTAGTTGACGAGCTGTTTGGGGTCTATATTTTCCAGCAGGTTGAAACCGGTCGTCCTGATCTTTGCCTGTACTTTTTCAAGAATCTCATTGGCTTTATCCGGTCCGAGCGCCGCTATCAAGACCTGCCGCGCGTAGTCTAAACCGCCCTGCGATATGTATTGGTGCGCCAGCGCCAAGGTGTGAAACTCCTCAAGCACCGCCTCGCGGACATCCTGCGAGATGTTTTCCAGCCGGGCGATCTCGGTTGAGAGCCGCTCTATGTCCACATCGTCAAGTAGTTTGAATACCTTGCTGGAGGCGTCCGTGCCGAGCGCCACCATAACGATAGCCGCCTTGACGGGCCCCGGAATGCCGCTGATATTGACGGTCTTCTTGCTGGGCTTCTGCAGCGCGGCCAGCTGAGCGGAGGTAATAGCGGCATCGCCCCCGGCGTCTTTACCCTTTTTTGATTTCTTTGCCATAGTGCACGGTCTTCCTTTGTTTTACTTCTTCTTATCCGCCACGTCCTCAACAAGCCACTGCTTGATAATAGCCGCGATGTTCACCGGCGCCTGACTTGTCAGCAGCTCTACCTTTGCCAATATTTCCGACGCCTTTTTGTCGGCTTCCGACGGCTCCTCTTCTTCTACCAGGTCTTCTAAGCCTAATTGTTCCAGAATAGGCACAGGCGGGTTCATCGCTTCCGTTACCGCTTTGGCTATGGAGCGTATCAGCAATAGGAAAGCTACTCCGGCTATCACCGCCAAGGCTAATTTTATGTATAGAGCCAATCTCGCCTCCTTTTCTTCCCGCGACAAGCGCATACGCTCTTCTTCCATGAGTTCGTTGTCGAATTGTATGGAGGCCACGGTGATCTCGTCGCCGCGCGCCAGATCGTAGCCTACGGCTTTCTTCACCAATTCCTCTATCTTCTGCATATCGGCGGGGGAGCGCTCCGTGAATGTCCGCTTGCCGTCGGCGCCGGTCTCGTACTTTCCGTCGACCGCCACGGCTACGGTCATCTTGCGTATGCCGCCCCTCTCCTGCACCACGCGCTGGACGACCTTGCTTATCTCGTAGTTGGTCAGCACCCGCTCCTTGTTGCGGTCGCCGTCGGGAGCGTTCTTTACGCTCTCCTCTTCGGTCGTCTCGGAACGTTTAACGGGGTTCTCCGCGTCAAAGGTCTCTATCGTCTTCTCCACCTGGTTAAAGTCTAAATCGGCGGTGATCTTTACCGTAGACTTGGAGTATCCCAGTATATCGGCGAGAATTTCGTGGGCCTTTCTCACCAAAGAGCGCTCCACGTTCTGCTGTATCTCCCTGTTCTGCGTAGAGACGGCGGTACCCTCGTCTTCGAACGGATTGGTCTTGGGCTCTCCGGTGACGGCGTCTATGACGGAGACGTGCTGCGGTTTCAGCCCCTCGACGCTCGACGACACGAGATACGTGATTCCGCGTATCTGCTCCTTGGACATATCGCGCCCCGGTTTGAAGCGTATCGTCACGCTGGCTTTCGCTTCCTGCCGGTCGTCTTTGTCTAAAACGAAGATGGAGGGTTTCGGGGTGACTAGGTGTATGCGCGCCGCCCTGACCTCGTCCATATCCTCTATAGTCCGTTGCAGTTCTCCCTCAAGCGCTATACGTTTCTGCTGCTCCTGCTGCGATTCGGTCGTGCCAAGGCTCGTCTTCAGGATAAGTTCGTTCCCGATGCCGCGCCGGTTCGGCAGCCCGCCCTCGCGCGCCAGCGCCATACGGACTTCGTAGAGCTGCTTCTGGTTCACGAGCACGTTGCGCCCGTCGTTTTCCAGTTTGTAATTGTAGCCGCCCTTTTTCAGCAGGTCGGTGATTTGCGTCACCTCCTCGATGCTGAGGTCGGAGTAGAGCAGCCGCATCCCGCCCGAACTCACGCTGCCCTTGCCGCCGCCGCTAGAGTGGGCGAAGAACAACAGCCCGATAAGCCCCACAAGCGTGATACCCACAAGCGACGCCGTGATGAGCTTCTGCTGCAGCGACAGTTTTTGCCACAGCGCGGAGAGCTGCACGATAACCTGCCGGAAAAACTCGGCTACGCCGCCGCCGCCTTTGATCTCTTCTTCAGGTTCGTTTTCGTTCATTTTTTAGCCTTTAAGCCTTCTATAGACGCCAAGCGCCTATTGTATAATATAATAAGTATACAATTAAGTACGCAACATTAACAAGAAATAACGGCTTTTTTTTGATTTCGCCTTGGGCGGCTGATGAGGGGGTTATCGGTAGCGGCGCGGATGAGGCAGGCAGGGGCGCCGTTGTCCGCGCCCCCGCCGCTTAGGTATTACAACCTGATTCTCAGAACCTCTTGATACGCATCCATCACCTTGTTCCGAATCTCCATCATCATGTTAAACGCCACCTTGGCCTCCTCCGACGCCGTCATTACCTGATGCACGTCGGTGATCTCGCCTGACGCCAATTTCTTTATCGACTCGTCGGCTTTCTGCTGCAAGCCGTTCACATCGTTCAGGAAACCGTTCATCATCTCCTTGAACGACACCCCGCCGTTGCCCTGCTGCTGAAACGCGGGCCCCGCCTTCCTCGGCATTCCTCCGCCTTGCAGCGGGCCGATTGAATTGATACCATCCATGGTATGCCTCCTCTCATTTCTTTAATTATGTTTACGGGTCTCCCCCGTTATAGCCCTATCGTTATGAATGTTTTTTACTGTTTATTCCGAATCTTCATCATCAAGTTAAACGCCACCTTGGCCTCCTCCAACGCCGTCATTACCTGATGCACGTCGGTGATCTTGCCTGACGCCAATTTCTTTATCGACTCGTCGGCTTTCTGCTGGAAACTGTCCACGTCGTTCAGCCAATCTTTCAGCATGTCCCTGAACGACGACCCGCCGCCTTGCAACTGTCCGATTGAATTAATGTTCTCCATGGTACTCGTCCCGTCATTCCTTATATTGTTTACGGGTTTCCCCGTCCTTATCGTTATGAAAGTTTTTTACAGTCAATATTGATAATATTATCAAGCTAAAGCGTCAAACAGCCTCCCCTTAGCCGGCATATCCTTGGCCTGCACCGACGCCAGCGTATCGCTGAACGTCTTCACGGCGGTCGGGTTTAAATATACATCCGCGCCGCCCTTAGAGGAAAGAATTTCGCCGAATTTCGTCCCTCCCGCATTGGCGGTCTCGGACGCGGCCTTGACGTTTTGGCCGAAGTTACGCTTGCTCGCCGCTTCTTTAAGGCTTACGAACTGACTCCAAGAACCTACCGAGCCGCTGTTTAGTCCGTTGATTGACATTGCGTTGCCCTCCTTATTTTTTTAATCCTACTAATCGTTATAACTTGTTTATCTCGGCGAAGCCAATCCTACTAATCCTAGTTCAGACATTTTTTAACTATTTTTTACCCCTTGACAGTCTCCATCAACATCCCTTTAATCGCGTCGAACGCCGTGACGTTCGCTTCGTAGGCCCTTGTCGCCGCTATCATGTCAGTCATCTCCTCAATGACATTGACGTTCGGCATCGCCACGTATCCCTCTTCATTGGCGTCGGGATGCCCAGGGTCGTACTCCAATCTAGGCGGGCGCGAGTCGGAACGGATTTCCGGCACGTCTACGCCGCGTCCGAAGAAACGCTCGTCTCTAGGGAAGTCCGACGGCGGGATGGGGAGGTGGTTCTCATGGGTTTTCGCGCCGTAGAGATTGACGTTGTCGTTCAGTATCTGCGTGTCGCGCCTGTTGGACTGCGCCTCGAAGACCACGAACTGCCGGCGGTACGGGCCGCCCTCGGCCGTCCGCGTCGTCTCCGCGTTGGCCAAGTTGGACGATATGGTGTTCTGCCGGATGCGCTGGGCGCGCATACCGGAAGCGCTGATCTCAAGCCCGCCGAAGATTCCGCCTACCGAAGACATTTTTCCGCTCCTTGTTTTTAATCCTATAATCCGTTAAATCCTAGAAATCTTAATTCAGACATCCTTTAAAATCCTAATAATACTAATCTTTAAATCCTAATCACTGCTGTATCGGCCTGGCCTGTATCGCCGCGTTCAGTTTATTGAAGACCCCCTGAGCGTACGCGTTCATGTACTTGAACATTATCTGCGTCTCGGCAAGTTTCGCCATCTCCGTGTCGATATCCACATTGTTCACGCCGCTCGGCTGGGTAGGGTCGTAAGGCTTGTAGGCCGTAGGGCCCACCTCTTCTAAGTTCAAGCGCCCGATAGGCACGTGGCCGCCGTCGGTGCGCGTTCCCTGCAAGCGCGTCTTGTCCAAAGCGTTCCGCAGCTGCTCCTCGAAGGAGACGTCCACCCGCTCGTAGCCGGGCGTGTTGACGTTGGCGATGTTGTTCGCCGTGACCCGCGCCCTGAGCATAGCCGCGTTCATCGCCCCGGCCAGAACCGGGATGTTGGTATTGTTTGTTATGGCGTTGCTGAACATATTGTTGCTCATACCGAACCTCCAAAGCGAAAAAGTGATGTTATTAATATTTAACAGCAAATAACGTGCCAAACGGCGTTTCCCGCCGCCTCCGCGGCGGTCGGCGGCGGATATTTGATAATATTATTCAATATTTTCAGATAACTGCCGATATTGAGCGGATTTAGCCGTCAGTCCGGGCGGCAGGTAAATAATTGCCGGTTTACGGCGGGCGGTAGGAAAAAATTGCCTAGGGCGGAAATATTTGCCGCGCGCCGTGATGTATATTAGTAGTACCATGAAAACAAACGTATTGGTAGCCGACGACGATATGGACGTGCAAGAATTGATGTGCGACGTCCTTGAGATCAGCCTGCGGAGGGTGAGGGTTGAACGCGCCATGACCCTGCAAGGCTTCTGGGCCAAACTGCCCGCCCCGCCGGAGCAGCCGTGGCACTTGGTTTTTATCTCCGTCGAGTACATAAAGGAAGAGCCCGCCGGCTTTATGGAGCGTCTGGCGGCGGCGAACCCTGACGCGGCCGCCAAGATCGTGATCGTCGGCACGGCGGCGGACGCGGCGGATATCGAATCATACGCCGAGACCGCCGGGAAGGGCGTGAAGACCGCGCCGTTTTTGGTCAAGCCGTTTTCGCTGGACGGGTTCGAGGAGTTCGTTAAGCGGCTTTGCGGCTCATGAATATGTTCGACACGCACTGCCATTTGCAGGATGACAGAATATCCGCCCGAATCGGCGATATAGTCGCCGCCGCCAACCGGGCCGGCGTCGCCAGAATGCTCTGCTGCGGCAGCAGCGCGGAGGATTGGGGCGGCGTGGAACGCGTCGGGGCGGCTTACGCGGACAAGGGAGTGATCCGCGCCTACGGGGTGCACCCATTTTATGTCAAGAGCGTTGATCCCGGCGAAAATAATTGGACGGACGGTCTTTCCGAACGCCTCGCCGCCGACCCCTCCGCCGCCGTGGGCGAGATCGGGCTTGATCACGCCGTCAGCCCGCGCGACGACGAGAGGCAGGCGGAAGTCTTCGCCCGCCAACTGAAGATCGCCGAACAATACAAGCGGCCCGTATCAATGCACTGCCGCAAAGCCTTCGGGGCGATGCTGTCGATACTGAGGGGCAACGGCGGCCTGAAGTTCGGCGGGGCCGTCCACTCTTACAGCGGTTCGCCCGAATTGATTGACGAGTTGGTTGAATTGGGATGCTGCATATCTTTTTCAGGATCGATACTGATCCCCACTAGTAAGCGGGCGATAGCGTCATTAAAAAAAGTGCCAAGGGACAGATTGCTGATAGAAACGGACAGCCCCGACCTGCTGCCGCGCGGGGCGGCGGGCCCGTTCAACGAACCCGCGAACCTTTTGCTGATACTGAACAAGGTTGCGGAAGTGTTGGGAGAGCCCCCTCAGAAGATTGCGGAGTTGACTGATGAAAACGGGTGCAGGCTGTATAGGCTCGCTTCGTAAAAATGCCGTCCGCGACGCGGAAACCTTCCCGCCGACTTGAAACATGGCTTCCGTGCCGCACGAAACCTTCCCGCCGACCAGAAACACGCCGTCCGCAACGCGGATACCGCCCCGCCGACCTGAAACATGGCTTCCGTGCCGCGCGAAACCTTCCCGCCGACCTGAAACATGGCTTCCGTGACGCGCGAAACCTTCCCGCCGACCTGAAACACACCTTCCGTGCCGCGCGAAACCTTCCCGCCGACCTGAAACATGGCTTCCGCGACACGCGAAACCTTCCCGCCGACCTGAAACATGGCTTCCGTGACGCACGAAACCTTCCCGCCGACCTGAAACATGGCTTCCGTGACGCGCGAAACCGCCCCGCTGACCTGAAACATGGCTTCCGTGACGCGCGAAACCGCCCCGCAGACCTGCAGGGACGGATTTTGCACGTAAAATGTCTTCCTGCAGGTTGCAGGGACGGATTTTGCACGTAAAATGCCTTCCTGCAGGTTGCAGGGACGGATTTTGCACGTAAAATGTCTTCTTGCAGGTTGCAGGGACGGATTTTGCACGTAAAATGTCTTCCTGCAAGTTGCAGGGACGGATTTTAACGCTTGGATACCGCCCCGCTCGCGGGATTGGGGCTTTCCGAGACATTTTATGCCTTCCCGCTCGCGGGCTTGGGGGGGGCGTAGCCCTAATCTTGGATACAGCGCACCGATCGCCCGTCGCTCTTGCTGCCGTAGTTCTCGTACACGTAGCCGTAGTCGTAGCCCATGTACCGGCGGTAGGCGTTGAGATCATCGCTCTCCGTAGCCGTCCACCAGTTGCCGCTGTTGCTGGCATTGTCGAAACCGCCATTGGAGAAACGGAAGCCGCCCGGCAAGGCCGAAAATCCGTAGTTATCCGTCCCATTGCCTTTTTTATTCCAACCGATCTTCGCTTTCAACTTTTTACCCGCCTTCTTATCCCCGCCAGCCGCATTCACCAAATTACTCCACTCCTGACGCGACGGCAAATGCCACCCCGACATACAAACCGTCTTAGCCATATTCCAATCGTACAGCCTGCCGTATTCGTTGCATTTGGAATTATCGTTGCCATAACACCAAGATTGACCCGTTTGCGGCTGATAGTTCAGATTCTTCGCCATCCACCTCTTCCCCCCAATCACCACCGTCTTGTACGTCTTCCCGTCTCTGCCGTCCGTAAGCATACCCGACCCGTCTATTGTGGACGGCTGTATCTGTATCGGCGTTGGTGTAGGTGTAGGTATTAGCGTTGGAGCGGGTGTCTGATAAGTCGGCGCGGACACGCTCGGTTGTGTTGGCGGTGCAGACCCCTTATCATTCACAAATTTCCTGTACATATCCGCGCAAGCCTTAGCGCCTTTATCTATAAGTTCCACGATATTTTCGGCGCGGACAAGATCAGACGAAGCGACCAAGTTTCCGTCTTCGGTTTCGTGCATTTCGACGGTCAGCGCGAACATCGTCTGGATTTTGCTTACAGTCCCGCGCACGATGAAGTCCGCGCCGATCGCGCTACCGAGGGTAATCACGCACTCTTCGCTTTCGCACTTCTCCAAGATGGCGTTGCCTTGCGCTATAACGGTTTCCGATGTCATTATCTTATATTCGTTCTGCGGCAGGTTGTTGACCGCCGCGTTGCGAAGGCTTTTTGTCACAAGCGTGATTTCTTCAGGTGTGAGTTTGGCGGACGCGCTTGCGCTTATACCAACTTCCGCGACGAATACGCGCTTCACCCCCGCGAAAGATATTCCCGCGAATATCGTCACCGCCATCGCCGTGGCGAGCAAAACAAACGTTAGTCTTCTCATCTGAAAACTCCTTTATTAGACATGATAAGATTCCCATCCCCGAAGAAACCGAAGAATGATTCGTCAATGAAAGCGTCGTCATCTACAATAGCCTCGCCCGTTCCGCCCGCGCCTCATAGCTAATCGCGATTGGTGCGAGGAGTTAACTTTTATTGATATCTTTTAACTCTTTTTCAATAGCTTCAGGAAAGTTGGCCAAACAGAAACCCTCAAAGATCATTACAAGCGCTTCAGGCGTGTAGTTACGCTCTTTCAGCAGATAAACGTTTTTATTTACCCAATCTTCGCAACGCGGAGTCTTTAAAAAAGCGGAAAGCGACTCGTAACTCGCTCCGTAATTTTTAACATAGTGATCGGTACATACGTTTATACCGTGAAATACCGCCAACATCTCATTAGACGAATCGTTTTTAATGTGTTCTTCGTCGCACGTCCCGTCAATAGGCACCGCCGGTCGAAACCGAAGTATGGCACCGGCCGTCAGCCCTGCCATCTTTTGAGATTGGGCTAGGTCGTCAATCGCATATCTTCTCTTTAATATACCTAAATCGTTTATATAGTGGCGTACCGTGTTCTCTAGGATTGCACGGTTGAGAGTAAAATACTCGCCCCTTACGCGGTTATGGCGCACAAGCCAACGCCATACAAATTCAATAGAACTGCTTCTTTCACGAAAAATCAGCGGACGATCGTGATGTATATCTTCTTCGCGCATTAGTTCACGCTCCCGGCATACGCTCCGATCACGATCTTAGTTGTTTTCTTGAAAGACTCCAAATCAAAAGGTTTAGAGCTATTCCGCGGACCGGGAGAGCTGCGAACATCAGGATCTTTTTCAAGGGCTTTGTTAATGTACGCCTCATCCTTTTTAGCTTCTTCCGCTTCCCACGCGTCCCATTCGGCGTCTGTTGCAGGGAGAATTATTTTGCTCAAAAGATACCTTCCTTTCTCCGGCTCGGGCCGACAAAGAAACCGCCCAATCCGCCTCTGGCGGGTATTGGGTCAGCAACCGGCCGCCTCTCTAAGAAAACCGGTCGCTTTGACTTCGTATAAAATAATAAATGGCTAGTTAAACAGCGTAAGTAATTTACCAAAAAAAACTTTTTGATTTTTTTGCAATCTTTATAAATATAGCTTTTTGGGGCGTTTTATTGGGTACTTTGGTGGTTGCGCTCCCGCAGAACGTCCGCTCTAGACGACATTCCCGCCGTTTTCATGCAAAGAATCCGCTTTTACACCCGTTCCCTTTTCATTGGATATTGATATTTTACTTCGCCAGCAGCATCCTAGCCCTCTGAGCGAAAACATCCCCCGGATACTCCTTCAGGATCTTTTGGGCGATATCCCGCGCGTCGCCGTCGCGCCCCAGCCCTTTCAGAGCCTCCGCCTTTACGAACAAGTATTCGGGACTGCGGTTATTGTCAATATTAAAGTTGAGATTAAGGTTAAGATTAGGAACATTGCCGCGATCGCGTCCTCCCTTGCCCCCGGCCGTCTCCAATACTTCAAGCGCCTCCGCGTACTTCAAATTCGCTGACAACGCTCCGGCCAGTCTCACCGCCATCGCCTCGCCTGCGCCGTTCGCTTCGCCCGCCTGAACGCCGGCGGCGTCGAAGAACCCCTTGAGCAGTTTCGCCGCCGCGTTTAAATCGCCGGTGTAGATGCAGTACTCCAGCCTCCCCCAGACCTGCGCCGCCCCGTGCGCCGCGCCGCCCGCGTCCAGTTTTTGCAGCCAGTATTTGTACCGCAGCGTCTCGGATGTCGCGTTCCAAGAGGGTATGAACTTCAGTGAATCGAGCGTAGGGGCGGCGTCGTGGGGCTGGCCTTGGAAGATCAGGCAGCGCGCGCGCCACAGCATGCGCTCTCTGGGACTCATCACCCACGAGGGCGTGGTGGCGGAGGCGATGTGGTTCAGCGCCTTGCCGATCTCGCCCGAAAAGATGAAGGCTCTGACCGTGAGCGTGTCCTTGGACAGCGACGGCGGCAGTTGTTCCAGCAGGTTCGCGGCCTCTTCCGAGCGTCCCGTTTCCTGATTGAGCGCGACGGCGAGTATCTTCGCGTCTTTGTCGGTCGCGCCCGATACGCGCAGCCAGACGAGGGCGGAGTCGCGGGCTTTGATCTGCGTGTAGGCTTGATACGCGGTGAACGCGGCGGATGCGCGGGTTTTGTCGCCCTCTTCCATTCTGCCGTACGCGGCGGACGCGGCGGACGCGGCCAAGCGGTAGCGGCGTTGCGAGAAGTGGGAGCGGGCGGTCTCGGCAAGCCTGCGTCCTGTGGGCGCGGACTTCGTGCTGAACGCCGCGAGGACGGATATCTCCTCGTCGAAGTGACCGTGCCTGCCGTAGAAGTCGGCGATGCGGTTGCGGTAGAAGGCGGTGTCGGCATCCGGCTGTTTGAGGGCGCAGGCGCGGAAGTCGCGCATCGCGTCCGATCTCGCGGCGGAGTCGGCGTCGGCGAAGAGCTGTTCCATCTGGGTGACGGCGACGTGTTCCAATCGTTTGTCGGCGGCGGCGCGGCAGTATAAGGAAGCGGCGGCGCGGTAGTCGCCCACGAGGCATTTGACGCGCCCGTAGCGGAGCAGCGCGTTCGCGTCCAAGCGTCCCGCCGCGTCGAGCGCGCGGCAGAGCGTGTCGGCGACGGGGATTCTCCCGCCCTCCCCGCTCTCGGCGAGGATGGCGTCGGGCGTTTGCGGGGACGACGCCGCCCAGATGTCTATAACTCTCCCCCAGAGCGTCGCGTCGCCGGAGAGCGGCTTTATCTTGTAGAGCGAGAAGAGCAGGTCGAGGTTAAATCGTCCCTTGGGCGCGCGGGCGGAGAAGATCGGCGCGAGCGAGTCCGAGAGCGTTTTCTTGTCGATGGCGATAAGCGACGACACAAGCGCGGAGAAGCACTCGTCGGTTATGTGCGGCGATTTGAAAGCGGGAACGACGGTTTGAGGCCGTCCGGGCGACCAGTCGGAGATGTCGATGCACAAGGTCTTTTGCGGCGCGGGCTTGGGTTGGGCCGCAGGTTGGGCGGACGCGGGATTGATGAGGCCGGCTGTCGTTATTATTGCCAATGACGGCACGATTATGGTTATCAGCGATGATTTATGCATAATGTTGTAATATAATAATAAAACACCGTTATGGTGTTAATGTGTTGCTATAAAAAACCTCAAATCCCCGTCCTGACCCCTACGTGCACCCGCCCGAGGCTCTTCCCGTCCCCGATGTTTCTCGCCCACTCCAGCGACACCGCCCCTAAGCGCGACGGGAATCTCAGGCCTATGCCGTAGCCTAGTAATTTCTCGGCGTTTGCCATCGACAGGCGGTTCATGTCGTTGACGTTGAATCCCGCGCCGCCGTCCGTAAAGACGTACACCGAACCGGCGCGGTCGAAATAATACAGGAATTCTATCTGCGAGTAGGCGACTGTGCGGAAGGCGTGCTCGTCCTCGGAATAACCGCGCAGCGATCCGTGCCCGCCCGTTCTGTAAAGTTCCGCCGGGGGCAGGTGCTCCTCATCGGTGAACAGCGACTTGGCGCAGACGCGCGCGGCCGCGGCGTAGTTTTCCTTTACAGGGCAGTGGATGCCCGCCGCCGCCTCCGCTTTGCTGCGGGCGTACGACTTCTCCCGCCTTGCCGCGCCGCCGCCGGTCTTCACCGAGAATTCGGGAACGGACGCGCCGCGCTCCCACCGCGCGCGCCTGATCTCCAAAAATACGTCCGCGCTGTAGAACGCGTACGGGTTGCCGGCGCTGTCCGGCGGAACGGTCTCGGAGGCCGAGAGCGACACCCCGCAGCGCAGACGCGCCCCGGCGTCCGCGCTCGCGCTTATGTTGCCGCCCAGGTATCCGTACCCGCCGTCCTCGATCTCCGCCCCGACCGACCCGCCGAGTTCCAGCGGCAGGTCGAACGCCCACGGGTACGCGGCGGCGGATTTCAGCCGCTGGGCGGTCTGCGTCCCAGTGTAGGAGAGATCGACGGACTCGCCCCGGCGCAGCATATTGATGAATGAGAGGCTGAGCCGTCCCGACAGTTTCCCCCCGCCCCCGCTTTCGGCGCGCCCCGACTCGTAGCCGAGCGCGCCTTCGGCCTCCATGCCGCGCCTCTCGGTCACGGAGATTGCGGCGACCGCCACGGGCATGACCGCTGAGCGTAGTCGAAGCGTGGAATCGCGGCACTTAGGCGCGTCCTCGATAATCACCGGGGAGGCGGCTGACGCGCTCTTCACGTAGGGGCGCGACAACAGGCGTTTGACCGTTTCATCGACGGCGGCGGCGTTGTACGGCGTGTTCGGGGTGAAAACCGCGTCGCGGTAGTAGATGGCGGGACGCTTGCCGTCGGCGGCTATGAGCGGCCTGCCCATGCAGACGCGCCCGCCGGGGTCGATCTTTATGCGCATAGATACGGAGATGACGCTGTCCGCAGCCGCGGCGGTGTCGGTTTGCGGATCATCATCCGCGTTTACGGTTACAGACTCATAAATGCGGTTGTACGGATAGCCGCCGTCGGAGAGTATCTTGGATATGGCGTAGACCGCCCGCCCGACGGCGGCGGAGTTGTAATACAGCGGGAACGACAGCAAAACCGCGTCGGGAACGGGCGGTTCGTCCGGCAGGCCCTCCACGGACACCGCGTCGATCCTGAAGCGCGCCGCCCCATACGCGAAGAACGGGGCGGCGGCGGACGACAGAAGGGCGAGAATCGCGCAGAACCTCAGCATCCCTGACATACCGCGCCTCCGCTCCGTCCGGAAATACCCGTCAGATCACCGTAAAACCGCGAACGGGGAACTGGTCAAACGCCTTCCTTGCGTTTCTGCCGCTCCAGAATCTCTTTGCCCTTCACGGAGTATTTGGCGACAAGCACCTCCTCGAGACGCTCGATGTCGATCACGTCCCCGGTCACCTTGCAGATGCCGTAGGTGCCGTCCTCTACGCGGGCTAGCGCGGCGTCTATCTGCTCGAGGTACTTCTGCTGCCTCTCGGCAAGCCCCATTGAAAACTCGCGCCCGTAGGAGAGCGAAGCCACGTCGCCGAGGTGGTAGCTGTACCGCGAGTTCTCCCCGGCGGCGTCCGATATGGACTGCTTGAGGTTGTTCTGCTGCAGTTCGCCCATCTCCTCCAAAACCTTCTGTTTTTCGGCGAGAAGCTTTTCCTTGAAGTAATCCAACTGCTCTTTGGTAAGACCTTTGCTCATTAACGACCCTCCGGGCGAAAACAAAAAATGGACTGGATAATTTTAGAAAGATAGATTATGGGCGCGGTTAAATGCAAAATCTTTTTATAATTTTTTAGGATTACGGACAAATATTATATTTATTCGTCCATACGTTATAAACTCGAAACATTAACACGGATTTCAGGGAAACAATGCCCATGACAACCGAAACCCGCGTCGGACAAGCCAAATCCGGCGCAATCACCGACGAAATAAAGCTCGCCGCTGATCTGGAGCGCCTGCCGCCTGAACAACTCCGCCAAGGCGTGGCCGACGGCTCGGTCGTCGTCGTCAGGAACAGGCTGCGGAAGATCAGCCCGCTTACCATAGGGCGCGGCACGCGCATAAAGATCAACGCCAATATCGGCACGTCGTCCGCAAAGAGCGACATCGGCGAGGAGATCGAGAAGATGAACGTCGCGGTGAAACACGGGGCCGACGCGATTATGGACCTCTCCACCGCCGGCGACCTGCCGGGCATCCGCGCCGCCCTCATAGAGCGCTGCCCGGTCGCTGTAGGGACGGTCCCGCTGTACGAGATGGCGGTGCGGGCGCGTGACAGCAAGAAGTCGGTGCTGGACCTGACCGCCGACGATATGTTCGCCGTCATAGAGGATCACTGCCGCCAAGGGGTGGACTTTCTGACGATACACTGCGGGGTGACGAAACAGTCGGTGGAGCGTTTCAAGGAGACGGGACGGCTGGCAGGGGCCACGAGCCGGGGCGGCACGATCATAATGGAGTGGATACACCATAACGGCAAGGAAAGCCCGCTATATGAACAGTACGACAGGCTGCTCGACCTCTGCGCCGAGTACGACGTGGCCATGAGCCTTGGCGACGGGTTCAGACCGGGCGCGCTTTATGACGCTACGGACAGGGCGCAGATTGAGGAATTGGTCATCCTAGGCGAGTTGGTGAAACGGGCGCGGGCGCGTAACGTGGGAGTCTTCGTGGAGGGGCCGGGTCACGTCCCGCTGCACCAGGTGGCGGCGAACATGCAGATACAGAAGACGCTCTGCGGCGACGCGCCGTTCTATGTGTTAGGCCCGCTCGTCACCGACATATCTCCCGGCTACGACCACATCACGGCGGCGATAGGCGGCGCGGTGGCGGGGATGGCGGGTGCGGATTTTCTATGTTATGTCACCCCGGCGGAGCATTTGAGGCTGCCGTCTATAGAGGACGTGAAAGAGGGCGTGATAGCGTCCAGAATAGCAGGTCACGCGGCGGACGTGGCGCGGGGGCTGCCGGGGGCTATTGAATTGGATCATGAGATTTCGCGGGCTAAGATAGCGTTAGATTGGGACAAGATGATCTCGCTTTGCGTGGATCCGGAGAAGGCTAGGCAGTACAGGGACTCGCTCCCGCCGGCGGACGGGGCGCTTTGCAGCATGTGCGGGGAGTTCTGCGCGATAAAGAGGTCGAAGTCGGTATGTACACCCTGACGTGCGAAGTAAGCGAGGAACAGATTGAGATCGCCTCGGCCATCGGATACGGATGCGGGACGGGCGGGTGCGTCGAGGGGGCGTCGTCAGGCGGACGGTTGGCGCTGACCTTTTATTTCGAGCGTGAAGATCAGGCCGCTTCAGCCGCCGCCGCGTTTGCGGAGACGTTTTCTATTGACACTCCGTCTATCGGATATGTTGACGACAAGCAGGATTGGAATGCCAAATGGCGTGAGTCTATGGAACCGGCGCGGATCGCGGACGGGGTGTGGGTGTCGCCTAAGTGGTTAGAGCCGCCTAAGGAGGGGCGTGCGGCGTGGATCAAAATCGAGCCTAAGATGGCCTTCGGGACGGGGCACCACGAGACCACGCGGCTGGCGGCCAAGGCGCTGATAGAGGGCGGGGGAGCGGTCGCCGGCAAGTCCGTGATAGACATCGGCACGGGATCGGGGATACTCTGTTTCGTGGCGGACTACCTAGGCGCGAAAAGGGCGGTCGGGGTGGATATCGACGGGGACTGCCGGGAGAATCTGGCCGAAAATCTGAGGGATAACCCGCCGCGTACGGGCGGGAGCGTCGCGTTTATAATCGGGACGTTGGACGCTGTCCGTATTGATAAAGACGGATGTTTTGATGTGGTGATAATGAATATGCTTCTCACCGAATCATCCCCGTTATTAGGACAGATCATCCCCGTTATCAAAAAAGACTCTGTATTGATTTGGTCAGGGATATTAGTTGATGAATCAAAAGAGGCTATTAACGCGGCGAGTAGTTTCGGGTTCAAACTATCGTCAACAATAATAGAAAACGAGTGGTGGTGCGGAACGTTTACACCCCAAAAGCCTCCCGCCGCTCGGAAGTATCCGGTTGGCGGGTCGGTTGGAGCGGGGTCAAAGGCTGGCAAGCCGGACGTGGTTGGGGGGCACTATGTATAATCGTTGTTCTTTATAATCCAATCGCCTCGCACAAACGGTCGGCCTCGGTCTTCTTATCGCCCCCCATGAAACTTTCCCAGTTTTTCACAGCGTCCTCAAACTTAGAGTAGTCCGTGTCGTTAACGCCGTACTTAGCAAGGCACCCGCAATAAATCTGTAACTTTTCATCCACTGTCGCTTGGTACATGATAAATGCTCCTTTTTGATATAGAATGTTTTCCGGCCGTCGTCCGGCCCTAAAAAAGCCGTTAATGTCTATAATATACATTAAGGGCGCACCGTCCGGTCAACAAAAAACATCAGAATATCGGAAACGGTTATGGTTAATGATGGTGCGTGCGGTTCTCTGTCTATGCGGTATCGTCCGATACAATCTAAAAAAATTCACAAAATCTTGCCCCGAGCGCCGCCCATAACTTATATTATAATGATTACCGCCTTTTCGTATCGTCTGGTATTCTACGGGCAACGGGCACACGTCGCCCGTTTTTGTTATTCAGCGGGGAGGGTCGTTCGGGATGGCGTCGCCGTTAGACAGCGTCAGGCCGCTTATCGAGGCGGCGGCCGCCGGTTTGGGCATGGACTTGTTCGACGCGCGTTTCTTCGGCTCCGGGTCGCGGTCTGTGCTGCGCGTCACCATAGACAAGGCTGGCGGGGTGACCGTGGCCGATTGCGAGAGGGTCAGTTCGGCGGTGGGGGCGCTCTTGGACGAGCGGGATTTCTTCGGCGGGCGGCCTTACACGCTTGAGGTGTCGTCGCCGGGGATAGACAGGGTGCTCAAGACGGAGCGGGACTTCGCCCGGATCGCCGGCAGGGAGGCGGTTTTGAATTTGAGCGTCGCGGTAGGCGGGAAGCGCGTTATTCGCGGCGTTATTGTGAGTTGCGAGGATGGGACAATTACTATTGATATAGGTACCGAACCGGTGCGCGTGCCCCTTGCCGACGTCGTCAGCGGCAGGGAGGAGCTGCGGTTCGGGTAACACAGTGAAAGGTTTTATCGATGAAGAAGAAGACGAATAAGGAGGCGCTCAAGACGGCTGAGATTGTGGAGTCGCTCAGGGCGGTTACGAAAGAGAAGAGCATCGGCATGGAGATGGTTCTCGAGACGCTGCGGGACGCGCTTGCAACCGCGGCGAAGAAGTTCTTGGGGACGCCGGTGTTCGTGGAGGCCAAGGTAGATCGCGAGAAGGGGACGATAGAGGTTTACACGCGCCAGACGGTTGTTGAGGTCGTGGAGGACCCGGAGCGTCAGATTTCGCTCGTTGACGCGAGGGAGATCGAGGACGACATCGCCGTCGGCGAGGAGCTTGAACAGTCGCTCGACATCGCCCTTTTCGGGAGGATGGCGGTTCAGACGGCCAAGCAGGTGATTGTTCAGCGGGTGCGCGAGGCGGAGCGCGAGAAGGTGTTCACCGACTACAGCGAGCGCATCGGCGAGATCGTGACCGGCAAGGTGCAGCAGGTGGAGAGGGGTAACATACTGATAGACCTTGAGCGTACCGAGGCGTTGCTGCCCTATCGCGAGCAGATTCGCAAAGAGCACTACACCCAGGGGCAGAACATAAGGGCGTGCGTGATAGACGTGCGGAACAATATCAAGGGTCCGCAGGTGATTGTGTCGAGGACGTGTTCGGAGTTTTTGGCTCGTCTCTTCGAGAACGAGGTGCCGGAGATTTTTGACAAGACTGTTAAGATAGTGAAAGTGGTGCGCGATCCGGGCCGCCGCTCGAAGATCGCGGTGACGACGACGGACAACCGCGTCGATCCGGTCGGGGCGTGCGTCGGTATGCGCGGCAACCGCGTGCAGAATATCGTGAGGGAGCTGTCGAACGAGCGTATCGACATCATAAATTGGACGGACGAGCTGTCGCTATTGGTGCGCCGCGTTTTCGCGCCCGCCGAGGTGAAGCGCGTGATACCCGTCGGAGAGCACAAGATGGTGGTGGTGATAGCCGAGGACGGTCTGGCGATGGCGATAGGCCACGAGGGCCAGAACATCCGTCTCGCCTCCAAGATGCTTGGCAGAGATATAGACGTTTTCGGCGACGAAGAGTTCTCGAATCTGAGCGAGGAGCAGCGCGCCGAAGTGCTCAGCGAGATACCGGAGAAGAAAGAGCCGTTGCTTGTTGTTGATGGGAACACTGCGGCGGAAGATATCGCTGATGACGATACGGAATCGCCCGACGCGGTATTAACTGTAGATAAGAATGCGGCGGAAGAAGAGGAATCCGTTCATCACGAAATCATAAACAAGGCCGTGGAGACGTTATCGGAAACCAGTGTGGATTCCGCCGCGGCTATTGAGAGCGCGAGCGCCGAGTGATGATTAGGATTATAGGGTTATTAAAAACAGATTATAGGATTAACAAGAAAGAAAAAGAATGGCCAAAAAGAAAGTCCACGATCTCGCCAAAGAGTTCAACGTCTCCGGCGCGGCATTGGTACAGATGCTGCGGGGGATGGGTATTCTCGTAAAGAGCCACATGAGCACGGTGGACGAGGA
>Ga0268262_10000846_pt1 | contig 39583 bp, 47 predicted proteins | sample TergutNc150P3_FD_190354 | JGI IMG/M metagenome (GOLD analysis project Ga0268262, IMG submission 190354) | Nasutitermes corniger P3 segment gut microbial community from laboratory colony in Florida, USA - Nc150 P3 (SPAdes) (version 2) | ecosystem: Host-associated > Arthropoda: Insects >...
ATAACATGGGGGATTCGAACCGGAGCGCTCCTGTATAATGGCTAATGCGTAAGCATTGAGAGAAAGAGCCGGCGCAGGACGCGCCGGGGAGCGCGGAGGCGGGGGTGGAGGGAGCAAACAGGATGTTTGCGACCGGAACCCCGAATCCCCCCTGCTCCGAAATTGACATAATGATGCTTTAACGATATTATGGAATTTACACGGGACAGCGGTATTTACTGGCGCTAGCTCGTGCTGAATTTATTGTGGAGAGACAGCCCTTGACGGGCTGCATTATTGGAGCGGTGCGAGAGCGGCCGAATCGGGCTCCCTGCTAAGGAGTTGTGCCCCGAAAGGGTACCGGGGGTTCGAATCCCCCCTGCTCCGAAATTTTAATTGAGGTTGTAGCTCAGCTGGATAGAGCATCAGATTGCGGATCTGAAGGTCGCACGTTCGAATCGTGTCAGCCTCAATTTTTGTCCTTTAACTACTCACTGAACTATGATACCTTGACAATTTTTGGCATTTTGGGCATATTCTAAGCATAAAAGCGGCGGCATAGCTCAGTTGGTAGAGCAAACGGCTCATATCCGTTCGGTCATAGGTCCGAGTCCTATTGCCGCTAATACTATTATGGATAAAAGTATAACACTGGCCCAAACTACGATTGAAAACTGCAGAAAAGAAATGGCAAAACGTATCGTAGGGCAGCAGGAAATGATTGACGGACTGCTTGCCGCCCTTATCGCCGGGGGGCATATACTCCTTGAAGGAGTGCCGGGGCTGGCGAAGACTCTGGCGGTCAAAAGCCTTGCCCAGATAACCGGCCTTGAATTCAAACGGATACAATTCACCCCGGATTTACTGCCGGCGGACCTTACCGGAACCTTAATCTGGGAACAGGCGAAGGGAAGTTTTTCCGTGCGACGGGGACCGATTTTTGCCAATGTTATTTTGGCGGATGAAATAAACCGCGCGCCGGCAAAGATGCAGTCCGCCCTGCTTGAAGCAATGGAAGAGCGGCAGGTTACTATCGGCGAAACCAGTTATCCCCTGCCGGACCCGTTTTTTGTGCTTGCCACGGAAAACCCCATTGAACATGAGGGAACCTATGCCCTGCCGGAAGCGGAGCTTGACCGGTTTCTACTGAAACTGCTGGTAACGTACCCTACGCCGCAGCAGGAACTTGCCATTGTTGAACGCAGCCCGGCTCTGGCTTCCGGCAGCGTTGACAAGCGGGAACCGTTGTCCGCGATACTGGATAAAAAAACCATTACTATGCTGCGCGGTATTGTCGATTCGATTCACCTTGACGAGAAAATTGCCGAATACATTGTGTCGATTGTCACCGCTACCAGACCCGCTTCTACCAGATCAGGTTCCGCCGTGGCGCAGGCGGCAAACGCGGCAAGGGCTTCTGAAGGTTTGTATCGTTATGTGTCATTCGGAGCCTCGCCGCGCGCGTCAATCGCCCTGCACCGCTGCGCCCGGATATTTGCCCTTTTCTCCGGCAGGGAATTTGTCGGCCCGGAAGATGTAAAAGCGGCGGCTTATCCTGTTCTGCGGCACCGTATTGTCCTTTCCTACGAAGCTGAGGCGGACGGCCTGGATGCCGATGCGGTTATTTCCCGAATACTTTCCCACGTTCCGGTTCCCTGAAACAGGTTCCTATGGATACCCATGAACTGTTAACCAGAATAACCAGCCTTCCCATTGTAGCGGACGGTCTTGCGGAAAATATGCTTGCCGGCAATTTCCGCTCGGTATTCAAGGGTCAGGGCATGGAGTTTGACGAGGCGCGCCATTATCAGTGGGGCGATGACGCGCGGGCGATAGACTGGAATGCCAGCGCCCGCCTGGGCACTCCCTTTGTAAAGATGTTTCGGGAAGAACGAGAGTTGACAATTCTGCTGCTTCTGGATACTTCGGCCTCCATGCACGGCGGAACTTCAAACCTGTTGGGGAATTTTCAGATGGGCGCGCGCGAAGAACAATGTCCGAGTCCTTTTGAGCAGGCGTTGATCGCCGCCGCCCTTATCGCTTTTTCCGCGGAACAAAGCGGACAGCGGGTAGGGGCTTTTCTTTTTGACCGGGAAATAGACCGGGTGTTTCCTCCCCGCAAGGGAAGGCGCAATATACTGGCCTTTGTATCCGGGGCCTTGCAGCGCCATAAGCCGGAAACTTCAATTTGGCAAAATTTTTTGTCCGCAAACGGGTACACCAGCAACATTCGTTCCGCCATTGCCGGCGCGAGCAGACTGCTCAAGCGGCGGAGTATGGTGGTACTGTTCTCCGATTTTCAGAGCATGGGCTGGGAGCAGGAATTGGGCGTCCTCTCCAGCAGGCATGATGTAATTGCCGTCAGGGTAAGCGACCCGCTGGACGAGGATTTACCCGACCTGGGGCTTATCACTTTACGGGACCCTGAAACAGGCCTGGAACTGGCAGCTCCTACCGGTTCCGCTTCCTTTCGGGACGCATGGTCACAATGGCACAATGACCACGCCGATTTATGGTTAAATTTTTGCCGCAGGGCAGGCGCCGCCCACCTTACACTTCCCGTCAACGCGGACCCCGCGACGGTATTAACCCGCTTTTTTGGCGGCAGAGGCGGACGGTAGTTATGGGGATCGGGGTTGTTATTCGCAATCCGGGCGTGTTGGCAGGATACTGCGCGTCCAAACAACGCGGCTCAGTTCTATTTCCTCTGCTTATACTATTATGCTGTACCGCGGCATTTGCCCAGGACTGGCAGCATACCAACAGGTATGGCGCGTACATGGTTCCTTCAAAAGTGTATGTGGGAGACCGCGCAAGCCTGATGCTGCCTCTGTCAGGCATTACCGGACATGAAGAAATCAACGCGAGGCTTATACCATCTTCCGTTGATATTGACATTCACCATGTTGTGATTGAACGGCGGCCCGGAGGCAGTTTTCTTAAAATTGAATTTTCCGCATATACTCCGGGAACTCTGGAACTGCCCCCTTTTGAAGTAGCGGGACAAATTTTCAGCGGCCTCACCGTTGAGATAAGTTCTATACTTGAACCCGACGAATCCGGTATGGTGCTTTCCGGCCCCGCCTTGCCCCTGGCCATTCCCGGCACCAGCCTTCTGATTTATGGAACCATAAGCGCCGGTATTTTATTAATGTTATTGATAATCTGGGTTTTATTCCGGGGACGCACACAAATGAAAGTCTGGCTGGCCGCGTGGAAGCGAAGGTGGCTGCTGATCTCAATGCTGGATATGGAAAGGCGTCTGCGTAGAGCGCTGGCAAAAGGGGCCGCCTGCCGGAAAATTCTTGATATGCTTTCAACCGAATTCCGCGATTTTCTCGCCTGTTTTACCGGTAAAAACTGCCGGGCGATGACCGCCGTGGAAATTGGCCGTTTGGGGGGATCAATACCGGACAGTAAATTTTTGGGGGAATTTTTCAGCCGTTGTGACGGTATTCGCTTTAGCGGCGACGAAATCAACGGCGATGAAATTCTGGCGATGCTGGGCGATCTGAAGAGTTTTCTTGTGACATTGGGCCGATCCATGCGGAAGAAAGCCGCGCGGGAGAGTTCCGAATGATTCCCGCGCAGGTGGGTTTCAGCTTTGAGCGGCCCCTGGTTGCCATCGCGGCGCTGATTGTCATTCCGTTGGCAATTTTTCTTGCCCGGAAGCTGGGAAGCCCGTTTACCGCATCCGTCCCTCTGGGGCCTCCGGGCGGCGTTCCTTTTAAGGCGCCCCTCAATCTGGGGGGAATTGTAAAAGCGCTCCGTATACTGGAATACTGCGGGGCGCTGCTGCTCTTTGTAAGCGCCGCCGGTCCGCTGATAAAAATATCGGAAACGGTATGGTTAAACCGGGGGGCGGATATATTGTTCGTGTTGGACATCAGCCCCAGTATGGCGGCGCTTGATATGGGCGGGGTAAGCCGCTTTAACATCGCCCGTGAACTATTGAAAAATTTTGCGGAACACCGCCCTTCAGACAGCGTCGGTCTTGTGGCGGTCGGATATGACGCCGCCCTGCTCGTTCCGCCGACCACGGATCGGGAATTGCTTGTCTCGCGGTTGGAGAGACTTCGTCTTGGCGAGATGGGCGACGGAACCGCTCTGGGTATGGGGCTTGCGTTAGCGGTCTACCACCTTGAAAAATCCACCGCGCACCGCAAGGCGGTAGTCCTTATCAGCGACGGTGAAAATAACGCGGGGGCAATTCACCCGGAAACCGCCGCCGCAATGCTCAAGGATATTGGGGTTTCGTTGTGGATCATCGGGATTGGTTCCGGCGGGGAAGTTCCCATTGATTATATCGATCCTTTTACCCGGATACGCCGCACCGGCCTGTTTGACTCCAGCTACGATACGGAGGCCCTCCGTAAAATAAGCGCCGCGGGCGATGGAATCCTGATTTCCGCGCCTTCGGCGGACGCTCTTGCCGCGGCTTTTGCCCGTCTTGACGATCAGGAAATGGTCGTGCGCAGATCCGGTACGGTAACGCGATTTTATCCCTGTTATCTGTCATTTATGATCGCCGCTCTGGGCCTTATTATTACAGTGCGTTTTGTCAGGCGCTTTTTCCTGGGGGGATGGCTATGAGCGGAATCCTTGCCTTTGACAACCCCTGGGTTCTGTTGGGCTGCGCTATTTTTATTCCCCTTACTCTTTTTAATTATTTTTCCGCGCACGGAAAACAGATTAAAAAAAATCTGTCGGGGAATCTACGAAAAAAATTATTGACATCGAGGTTTTTTTTCCGGATTTTTCTTGTCTGTATTATTATCGCCCTGGCAGGACCGCGCTGGGGGAATGAACAGACATCGACCTTGTCGACAGTCCTGCCGGCGGGCTTGCCGGGTGAGTACCGCCGCTTATTGGATGTGGTAATTGCCATAGATGTTTCCCGCAGTATGGAGATTACTGACGAGCAGGGCGGCGAATTTTCACGTTTGGAACGGGGCTTGGCAATTGTCAGAGAGGCCGCCGGCAGGATTGATGGCATGGCCGTCGGGTCTGTATCGGGAATACGTATGGGCGCGGCGGTCAGCCGGAACAGGGGTATTGTTGCCGTTCCCCTTACCTGGGATTCAGAGGCGGTATTTGCCTTTATGGACGCCGCCGGTTTATCCATGACCGGCAGGGGAACCAATCTGGAGTCATTGCTTGACGCGGCTTCAAGCGCCTTTCAACCATCCCACCCTTCAAAAAAACTGATACTTCTGGTTTCAGACGGCGAGGCCCTGTCAGGATCGCTTAAAGCGGCCGTCAACCGCTGCAAGCGGAATGGTATTGCCGTCACTGCAATCGCCGTGGGCAGCGATGAAGGCAGGAGAATTTCCAACGGGAGTGAGATAATCAGCCGCAGAGATGTAGGCGCAATGCGCATGGCGGCCGGACAGACAGGCGGCATCTATATTGACGGAAACCGCCAGGATGCCTCAGGAACGCTTACCGGTTATTTGCGTTCGTTAACGCAGGGATTGGACACCTATGGAAACAAAGATGAACCAAAAGCCCGCTGGTTCATATTCGCCATGCTGGCTATAATGGCCTTCGGAGCTTCAAAAGTTTGTCTGTTGAGAGTACGCAAGCGGTAATGAAGAATGAGGAAATGAAAGAATGAAAGGTAATTGCCGGGTAAAAAAAATCTTTTTTATTCTCACTTTTTCATTGCTTATGTGCGGCTGTTCCCGTATGTCCGACAAACTGCTGATTATGGAGGCGAATTTTCACAATGCGCGGGGGATGTATACCAGGGCAATTTCCTCTTATATGAAAGCGCGCAGCGACGCGGAAGCCGCGCCTTATTCCGAATTTGGCCTTGGATCGGTTTATTTTGCCCTGGGCGAGGAAAAGGCGGCGCTGGACCGGTTTACCGAGGCGGAAACCATGCTTGAATCATTCAACCCTGCCGCCAGCCGGGAGCTTCATTACCGTATCCATTACAATACCGGAGTTGTTTTATTTAGTGAGGGGGATTTTTCCGGCGCTATAGATTCTTTCCGTAAAGCGCTTAAAGTAGACGGGGGAAAAAAAGAAGCAAAACGAAATCTGGAGTTAAGTATCCGGTCGCTTGCGCGGGAAGACTCTTCAGGCGGCGGCAAGAATGACGGTGAAAATGAAAACGAAAGCATGACAGCCCTGTTTGAATATGTCCGGCAGAAGGAATTCAACCAGTGGAAAAGCCGGGAATGGCAGCAAGAAGAAGATACCGATGAACTTGATTATTAGTAAGAAAAACACAATATTCACGGCGCTGTTATTAATGGCCGCGGCGCTTTTCGCGCAGAGGGAAACAGGGCCGCGTATACTTGTCCGTACTTCGCCGGAGCGTCCCATTGCAGGATCAACATGGACGCTTACCCTGCTTATAGCCCACGATGAGCCAGGCGAGGTAGATGTACTGGTGCCGCATTTTACCGGTTCCCTTTTGCTGGAACAGGTGCTCAAGTCGCCGCGTTTTCTTAACTCCGCTACCGGGCAGTTCTCTGTCAATAATCCTGTCAACACAGAAACTGAAAATAACGCGGCCTCGTTGATTACATTTGAACGCTGGACGGCAATGGAGTACCGTTTTGTATTAAACAATTCCGGAACTATCAATTTTGACGCTTTTACGGTCATCACCCCCCGCGGGCAGACAAAGACTGAACCTTTTGTCCTGAATGTGCGGCGGCCGCAGGATACGGTTGAGTCGCGCAGTTACCGGCTTGCATGGGAAGGAATACCGTCAAACCTTAAAATCGGGGAGAACGCTGTTTTTGTCCTGCGTATCAATGGCTGGAGCGCCGCGGACTCGCCGCCGGAAGCAAAACTGTTCCTGCCTCCCGTACCGCCGGGGTATATACTCGAATCCCTCCCGCTGAGGTCTGAGGAAAAGTCATCCGGTATTGCCGTCAGGCTGCGCCTCATTCCTCTTGAGGTGGGCGCTTTTGTCCTTGAAAGACGCCGGTTTTTACACGGCGGTCATAATTTTGAGATACCCGCCCTGCGAATACCGGTAACCGCGCGAACGGCATCCGGGGCTGCAAGCAGCCATGCTGTAAGCGGCCGGGCCGCGGCGCGCGTTCAGGCGCAAGAGCGGCAGGCGGAGCCGGAGAACAATCCTGTTGTGCCATTCCCCTCTCTTGAAACGGCAAAAAAAGACAATCTCCGTCTTTATCAAAAGCATCAAACCGAATGTGAAAATATTTACCGTACCGCGAAAGATTTGTGGGAAAACGGGTACTTTGCCGGCGCTCTGGCGGCGCTCAGGCGCAGCGAGCGGGATCATCCGGCGGGGGCGCTTTTTGCCGTTCTCCGCCGCGGGGCGGAGCAGGCCCTTGGCTTTACCGGCACCAATGATGAAAAGCGGCAGTACCTCTGGCGGTTTTTTGGGGGGGGGAAATCCCGTTCCGCCATACTCAGGGAAACGGCTGTTCGCCGAATCCCCGACGCCGCCGGAGAGGAGATTGCCCGTTTTAGGGAAGGACAGCCGGTATTACTCGATGAAAAAACATACCCCCAGACGCAGAAACAACGTGAAACGTGGCTGCGGGTAATTGTTAATGACGGTGACGAAATCTCCGGCTGGGTACCGAAAGAGAACATTATTATATACTGAGGGGAGCTATCATGAATTTCGGGGATATTTTGGACAAATGGGAAAAACAGCGTCCTTCCGGCGGCAATTCTCCCGATGGGGAGATTCAGGCCAAAGATACAGAAGAAAAAACCAAACAGGCCGGCGCGCAGGAAAAACGCCGCCGCCTTCGCAACAAAAGACCTGACGCGGAACTGGACATACACGGTCAAACCCGTGATGAGGCATGGCTGACATTGGAAACATTTTTTAACAACGCGTGGGAAAAAGAATTTGAGAAGGTTCTTATCATCCACGGCAAGGGGAATCATTCGGTAGACGAGCCGATACTAAAACGCGTTGTTATGGACTTTATTGAGCGTTGTCCTTTCGCGGGGGAAAGCGGTAAGGGAAAAGCTTCCACAGGCGGGGAAGGCGCGACATGGGTGTTATTAAAAGAATTGAAAAAAGAAATTGCCTGACGCGGACTAACGCTCGCGGTAAATGATCCTGCCGCGGCTTAAATCGTAAGGGGAAAGGGCGATCCGGACCCGGTCGCCGGGAACAATGCGAATATAGTGCTTGCGCATTCTGCCGGAAAGATGGGCCAATATTAAATGCCCGTTTTGGTTGTCCAACTCTACCCTGAACATGGTATTGGGAAGAGCTTCACGGACAACGCCTTCTACCTCTATCGCTTCTTCTTTTGCCACAGATACTCCTTAGACTATGGTATTGGTTTACGTTGATTCTGTCAAATGGCTTATGGAGCCGTCAACTGCGTAAACACTCCCTTATATGTAAACTCATACAGCCGCTGCAGAATAGCGCCGATTTTTTCGCTGTAGGCCGTGTCCGCCGCCCATGTACCGGCAAGGCCGTATATCGTGGGGGAAGATCCCCGTTTCACATAACGGTAACGCGGATCAATCAAGTCCTGATTTAGCGGGTCGGTGCTGGCATAGGCCTGAAGGTGCTGAATATGGGCGCGGACGCCGCTACGGGGGTCGGGAAAGATAAGTCCCGGCTGTTCGGGGCCGATGGCGCCCAGACCGCAAAAATTGTTCATATCGGGCGTCACCAGCCCGCCGTAGCGGAGAAAACCGGTTTCCAGGCACATCTGGGCAAAGGCGGTATCATGATTTACCCCTTCGGCGGCGGCTTCTTCAACATAATAAACCGAAAGCTGGCGGACAAAATCGTCGTCAACCCCCGTGTTGGCGTACAGTAAAAAAGCGGCAAGCTGTTCCTCCGGTACCGTTCCCTTCCCCATGATATACTTCGGCGCTTCCGGAATTTCAGGAATAACGGCGGTTTCCGGGGGAGGAAGGCCGGCGCAGGAAACAATGAGCACAATGGCGGCAATAGCGGCAAAAAAAACCTTCATATAATGTTTATCGGGGTATTCAAAACGTAAAATAAGGGATATGCTGAACCCATGAAACATACTTTTTGGGTAATTATGCCCGCCGTTTTGCTCTGTATTTTTTCAGGCTGCAAGGCCGGGAGCAAAACCAAGACCTCTTCCCCGGAAGAAAACTTTAGCAAAGAAGCCAGCTATGCCCTGGGGATGAATGTGGGCACAAGCCTGAAAACGGATAATCTTTATCCCAATATGGAAGAATTCATCCAGGGAATACAAGACGTTCTGAACAATACCAAGCCCCGTTACTCCGATGAAGAGGCGTATCAGATTTTCAGTGAAGCATACATGTCTCTTGCGGAGAAACGCGAGGAGAAAACCAGGCAGGCTGAAAGTGACTTCCTGGCGGAAAACAGCAAAAAACCCGGCGTTACGGTTACCGGCAGCGGCCTGCAATACGAAGTGATAAACGAAGGAATGGGCCGCAAACCGACGGCCAACGATACCGTGCGGGTGCATTATGAGGGAACACTGACCGATGGCACGGTTTTTGACAGTTCTTATTCCCGCGGAGAGCCAATAGAATTTCCGCTTAACGGAGTTATTCCCGGCTGGACAGAAGGCCTGCAATTAATGAATGTGGGCAGCAAGTACCGCCTGATTATACCTTCAAATTTGGCTTACGGCTCTCAGGGAGCCGGGCAGCAGATCCCGCCCTACTCAACGCTGGTATTTCAGGTCGAACTGCTCGACATCGTTCAATAAGGAGACAATTTATGAAACGGTCTGTTTTAGCGTTGTGCTTTTTTCTCGCGGCGTTGACGGTTCAAGCCAATGGAATACAGGAAGATATTGATTTTACCGGAGAAAAGGCCCGGACAAGTTATGCGTTCGGAATGATGGTAGGGAACGATCTCAAACAAACCGGTCTGGAAATAGATTATACCGCGTTTATGGAAGGGCTGAGGTCCGCGATGGAAGAGATGCGGACAGTGATGGACAGAGACGAGGCCCTTGAAACCGTACAAAATGCCTTTGAAAACGCGATGCGAAAACAATCCGCGGAATTACAGGTAAAAGAAAACGCTTTCCTTGCGGAAACCGCTTCTTTGCAGGGTATAAACATCACCGACAGCGGTCTGCTCTATATGGTGCTTAAAGAGGGAAGCGGTCCCAAACCAACGATAAACAACATAGTACGGGTGCATTATGAGGGAGCGCTTGCCAGCGGCGCGGTGTTTGACAGTTCTTATGATCGTGGTGAGCCGGAGGAAATTCCGCTCAACATGGTAATACCCGGCTGGTCGGAAGGCATCATGCTGATGAATGTGGGCAGCAAATACCGCCTCTACATTCCCTCCTCCATGGCTTACGGAGAGCGCGGCGCGGGACAGATCATCCCTCCTTTTTCAACATTGATTTTTACGGTTGAACTTCTTGATATAGTACCGGAAGATATACCATACGCCAAAGATGATGATGATGAAGCCTTTGAAAATTGATTATTCAGCGGTGTCGTCAGGAAATCGGCGGCACTGGAACACCGGCCTATATCGCTTCCAAAAGGCCGTATTGTTTTAACTCGTCCGCATGGTTGCGGATTTTTGCCAAAGCCTTTTTTTCTATCTGACGGATTGTTTCCGGAGACAAGTCCATTTTGTCGCCGATTTCTTTAAGAGTGTAGGGCTTTCCGTCTTCAAGCTGGTAGCGGTAGGAAAGCACCTGTTTTTCCCTGTCCTTGAGCCGGTCAAGAAAACGGCGCGCTCCATCGCGGTAGTATTGGCGAAACAAGGTTCGTTCAGGGCTGTAGGTGTAATCTTCATGAATCTCCATGACCGTAGCGTTATCCTCCCGTCCGGTGTCCAATTCCAGGGACAGGGGGCCGGAACTCATGTTGACGATAAAGTCGATATCCTGTACCGAAATTCCCAACTCATCGGCAATATCTTCTGTCCGGGGCTGATGCATAAGGGTTTGACTGAGGGTATGGTAGGTATGTTGAATCCTGCGGAGAATTTCTTCTTTCCGGTGGGGCAGCCTGACGATGCGGCGTTTGTTGGTCAGGTAACGGATAACGAATTGGCGAATCCACCAGCCCGCATAGGTACAAAAACGGAGTTTTTTTTCAGGGTCGTATTTTTCAGCGGCGTGCATCAGGCCCATGTTTCCTTCCTGGATAAGGTCCATAAAGGGAATGTCCGGCGCTCCATAAGGACGGGCAATTTTAACCACCAACCGCAAATTGGCTTTTATCAATTTGTGCAGGGCGTTTTGATCTCCCTGCTGGATAAGCCGGGCAAGCTCCAATTCCTCTTCAGGTTCCAGAAGCGGATATGCCTTGATCTGATTAAAGTAAATTTGAAGAATGTCTTCCTGCTTTTCAAAGTTGGTTTTAACCGTTTCTTTCATGGTCCCTCCACGGATTCTTCTGCCAATATACATAGCAATTTCCGTGCCAAGTTATTCAATTTTTCAAATTATTATGTAATTCCTTTTGGGATAACGAATTAGCTCAATATAACCGTTAATAATCCGCCATGCTTTGAGAAAAGTGTATACATTTTTATACTTATTTTCAGATGGACAGTATAGAAAATATAACAATCACACGATAATGTAGGAAAAGTACCATGATAGAATATGTGGTTTCTTCAAATATTGATGACCGTGTGTTGACCAGAACGGCGCGGACTCTGGAAGATGGGGGGCTTGTCGCCCTGCCTACCGATACCAGTTGGAGTTTGGTTTGTTCGCTCAGGTCTCCGGCGGGTATAAAAAAACTGCGGGCGCTTTCCGGTGAGCGGGATGAGCGGCATTTTACCTTGCTGTGTTCGGACATTTCCCAGTTTGGGGAACTGTGCAGCATGGACAACAGCCGTTTCCGTTTAATCAGGCGCCTCTCACCGGGGCCTTATGTGTTTATTCTGAAGACGCTCCTGGGAACCGAAAAAGCCCTTGATATCCGCCGCCGCGAAACCGGCGTAAGGATTCCCGATCATGCCGTTCCCCTTGCCCTGATCAAAACCCTTGAGCACCCCCTGTATTCCATAACCGCCAAAAAATCCATGCAGGAAGAAGCCGAACTGATAACCGCCGCCGATGATGACGAAACGGAGCTGCCTCCGATTCCCGAAGAAGACCTTTTTGAAGGGGGCTGGGAACTTGAGGGCATTAACGGCCTGGATTTGGTTTTGGATGACGGCGAGGAACGTGAGCGTGTTTTTTCCACAATTCTGGACATATCCGGCGAAGATGTTAAACTAATTCGTCAAGGCGCGGGTGCCTGGCCGGTATAGAAATAATGAATAATAGAGAAATTATTATTAAACAATATTTTGAATCATGGATAAAAAAAAGGATTCTTTTGATAGAAATGATAAAATAATAATTGTTAAAGAATTTCAATCAAAAGCGGAGCATGTATTCCCATATAATGAAATATGAAAATAATATACGGGGCAACTTCGCATAACAGTCTGTAAACGCATCGCCGCCTTACAGAGGCTCAGGCGCGGACTCTAGTCCGATAAATCCGAACGCCCTAAAGTAAATGCTGTTGCCCCGACTATGCCATGAAAAGCCTTGTCAAAAGCGCCCCATTGTGTTACCTTAATCAATGGGAGAGGTAATGCTGAAAGGACGCTCCTTGATAGAGCCGGGCGATTTTACCCTTGAGGAAACGGACAGTTTGTTCGCTTTGGCGGAAAAAATTGAAACCAATGAACAATACCTGCGGGATAGCTGCCGGGGAAAACTGCTGGCAACGCTGTTTTTTGAGCCAAGTACCAGAACCCGCCTGAGTTTTGAGGCGGCAATGCTGCGCCTGGGGGGAAGCTGCCTGGGTTTTGCCGATCCCGGCTCAAGTTCCGCCGCCAAGGGCGAAAGCCTTGCCGACACGATACGGATGGCGGCAAGTTATGCCAACGCGATTGTTATGCGTAATCCAAAGGAAGGCGCCGCGCTGCTGGCGTCCCGCTATTCGCCGGTTCCGGTGATTAACGCCGGAGACGGCGGACATCATCATCCCACCCAGACGCTGACCGATCTGCTGACCATCAGGCGGCTGCGGGGAGACGTAAAAAACCTTACCGTCGGTTTCTGCGGCGATTTAAAATTCGGGCGTACCGTTCATTCGCTGGCAAAGGCGCTGGCGGGTTATGAAAAAATCAACTTGATATTTATTTCGCCGGAAGAATTGGTCGTTCCTGATTACATTGCCCTTTATCTGCAAAAAAAAGATATTGAATTTAAGGAAACCCGGAGTCTTGAAGAAGCCATGCCCCAGCTTGATGTGTTATACATGACGCGGGTACAGCGGGAACGTTTTTTCAACGAAGAAGATTATATCCGCCTGAAAGACACGTATGTTCTCAATAAGGAAAGAATGGTTTTGGGGAAGAGTGACCTCATCGTTCTTCATCCCCTGCCCCGCGTCAACGAGATTGCCGTCGAGGTGGACAGCGATCCCAGGGCTGCTTACTTCAAACAGGCAAAATATGGGATGTATGTGCGCATGGCGCTGTTGGCGTCCATATTGGGAGTATCATAATGCTTAATATTGATAAAATAAGAAACGGCATTGTTATTGACCACATCAGGGCAGGGCAGGGTATCCGTATTTTTAACTGGCTGGGCCTTGATAAAGCGCCCTATACCGTCGCGTTTGTAGTGAACGCCAATTCAAAAATAATGGGTAAAAAAGATGTTATTAAAATTGATAACACTATTACCATTGATTTTCATCTTTTGGGATTAATTGATCCCAATATTACCGTAAATATTATTGAAGAAGAGAAAGTTACCGAAAAAATAAAACCTCGGCTTCCAGAAAGGGTTGAAAATGTGTTGATCTGCAAAAACCCCCGCTGTATAACATCTACCGAAAAATATATTCCCCATATTTTTCATCTTGAAAATTCCCAACTGCAAACCTACCGCTGTGAATACTGCGATGAAATACGTTCGGCTGAGGATTTCAGAGAGTTGGGATTCAGGGGTTAATAATTAACAATGAGCGATGAAGAGGTTGGAAGTTGCTGAGAACCATCTTAAAAGATTTCAGAATCGTTGATGCCGACAATGATTTTTTTGGTTCGCTTATCATTGAAAATAATATCATTAAAAAAATTATTACTGCCGCTGAAAGTATTCCCGACGCGGATATGACGATTAACAGCGGCGCTTTTTCCCATTCCGCGGTACTTATGCCCGCGTTTATTGACCTCCATGCCCATTTTCGCGATCCCGGCTTCCCTGAAAAAGAAACGCTGGAATCCGCCGGCCTTGCCGCCGCAGCCGGCGGTTATACAACCGTAGTCTGCATGGCAAATACCAAACCGGTAACTGATACGGTTGAAAAAGCCCGCGCCCTGAAAGTCCGCAGCGATATGCTTGGCCTTATTGATCTGTATCCGGTTTTGTCGCTGACCAAAAATATGGAAGGCCGGGAACTTTCAGGGATTAAGGATTTATCCGCCGCTGAAGTACTGATGCTTTCCGAAGACGGAAAAGATGTGGCTGATGATAATTTGTTTCTTGCCGCAATGGGGGAAGCGAAGCGGCTGGGGATTCCTGTTTCCTGTCACTGTGATTTTGGCGGAGCGGAAGCGGAGGCGGCAAAAAAAGCGGGCCGCCCGCGGGCGGAATGGTCGCGCATTGAGGAAAATAACGCGGTACGCCGCGTCATTGAATTGGGCGCAAAAGCGGGCTGTCATATTCACATTGCCCATGTTTCAACCAAAGAAGCGGCGGAAATGATTCGCGCCGCGAAGAAAAATCCGCCTGCCAATACCGGCTTTTCCCTTACCTGCGAGGCGACGCCCCACCACATTGGCGCGGCGGAAGAGGACGCGCGGCGCATGGGGGATGAAAGTTTCGGAAGGGTAAATCCTCCGTTGCGTTCCGAGGCTGACCGTCAGGCGATTATTGCCGCGATTCATGACGGAACCATTGACGCCATTGCCACCGACCACGCGCCGCACAGTGAAGCGGACAAAACCGCCGGTTCTCCCGGTTTTACCGGTCTGGAAACCGCGCTTACCGTCTGCCTGTCGCATTTAACCCATGAGATGACACCTAACCAGGAATTACAGCGGCTTTCCGCGCTTATGAGTAAAAATCCGGCGCGGATTATCAGCTTAAAGGACAGGGGTAAAATAGCGGAGGGGCTGCGGGCCGATCTTGTTATTGTTGATATTCAGGCGCAAAATAAAATAAATCCGGCGCGATTCAAGTCACGGGGAAAATGCAGCCCCTTTACGGACAAAGAATTGCGGGGTAAGATTCTTATGACGCTTAACGCGGGGAAGATTGTTTATTCGGGGGATAAAATTGCTTAATATTGACAAACTTTTTGAGGCTGTTGCCGCAAAAGGCCATGTATGCGTGGGCCTTGATACCGCGGCGGAATATGTTCCTCCCGCCGAGCGGCGGCGGGCCGCTTCCGACGCGGAAGCGGTTCTGGCTTTTAACAAGGCGTTGATAGATTCCACTTTTGACGCCGCGGCCTGTTATAAGGTACAGATCGCCTATTATGAAGAAATGGGAATCGCCGGGCTTTCGGCTTACGCACAAACATTGCGGTATATCCGTGAAAAGGGCGGTCTGGTTATCGCCGACATTAAACGCGGTGACATCGCCGATACCGCCCTCCGTTACGCGAAAGCCCATTTTGCGGGGGACTTTGAGGCGGACTTTGTCACCCTCTCCCCTTATATGGGCATGGACTCCATTGAACCCTGGCTTTCCTATGCCGACAGCGCGGGCAAGGGGGCCTTTGTGCTGATGCGGACCAGTAACAAGGGTATGCGCGATTTTGAGTATCTTGAAATAGCGCCTGACAAAAGACGTCTGTACCACGCGGTCGGAGACAAACTTACTGAGCTTGCCGCCGCGCATTCCGGCATATACGATTATGGGGCGTTTGGCGCGGTCATCGGCTGTACCGAACGGGAAGAAGCCGCCGAAATTCGCGCAAAGTATTCTAATTTATTCTTTCTTATTCCCGGTTATGGGGCGCAGGGCGGCGCGGCGGATGACGCTGCCCTGCTGTTACGCGAAGGGAACGGCGGTGTGGTCAATGCCTCGCGATCCATACTCAAAGCGTGGAGCGCTGAAATTGCCGCTTCCGGCGGTGATGAATCGACAACAACCAATTTATTCGCGGCGGAGGCGGCCCGCAGGGCGGCGCTTGCCATGCGTGACGCGATAAGGGCGGCGGTAAAAAAATGATTGCTGAAAAGCGGAGCGTATTCTGCAAGCTGATTAATAATTCTTCCATCAATGATGAAATTTTCCGCCTTGATTTTGTTTGGCAAAGTTCCGCGCCCAAAGCAGGGCAATTTTTTATGGTAAAACCAAAACGGAGCGCTGTCTTTCTTGCCAGACCGATCAGCGTCGCGAATTTTGAATCCGATATCGTTAAATTTTTAATCGCCCGGCGCGGCAGTGGAACGCTGGAACTTGCCGCTCTGCGCAGCGGCGACGAAGCGGAATTGATTGGGCCGTTGGGAAATACCTGGATGGATTTTTTAACCACCGTAAAAAACGGAAATGGTAAACCAATCGCCCTCATCGGCGGCGGTATCGGGCTTGCTCCCTTGCGGGCCCTGTTATACGAAAAAACGGGGTACAGCTTCGATTTGTACGCCGGTTTCAGAACCGGTTTTAAAAATCCGGACGAAAAAGCCGCGCTGCTGGGGCCGGCTGATTATAAAGCGCGCAATGTCATTATCGCAACTGAAGACGGCACAGAGGGTCTTAAAGGCCGTATTCCCGATTTTCTGGAACCGGAAAAATACGCGGCAGTATGCGCCTGCGGGCCGCAGCCCATGCTCAAAGCGGTCGCGGCAAAATGCGCCGCCACGGGCGCCGCCACGGGCGCCGCCATGGGCGCCTCCGCCGCTGTTCCCTGTTTTATCAGTACGGAACGGCGTATGGCTTGCGGCACGGGAGCCTGTTTGGGCTGCACGGTGAAAACCGTCAACGGGAACCGGCGCTGTTGTACCGACGGGCCAATTTTCAAAGCGGAAGAGGTTATTTTAGATGACGAATAAAAACGCCGCGCCACCCGATCTTTCCGTTACCATTGCCGGACTGCGCCTGCAAAACCCGGTTATTGCCGCGTCGGGGACGTTTGGCTACGGCAGGGAGTACGCGGGGATTATTGACGTATCCCGTTTGGGCGGCATTTGCACCAAGGGCCTTACCCTGAATCCCCGGCCGGGTAATACCGGCATCCGTCTCTGGGAAACTCCGGCGGGGCTGTTGAATTCCATCGGGCTTGAAAACCCCGGCATTCCCGCTTTTATCGAAAACGAGCTGCCCCATTTGCGTACGCTGGGACCGGCGGTTATCGCAAACCTTTCCGGCTCCACGGTAGAAGAATATACCGAAGGGGCGGCGCTGCTGAACGCCAGTTCCGTTGACATGATCGAGCTTAATATCTCCTGCCCCAATGTCAAGGCGGGCGGTATGGCGTTTGGTCTGGACCCCGAAGCGGCGGCATCGGTGGTAACGCCGGTACGCCGCGCCTTGACCGGCAAACCCCTCATGGTAAAACTTTCACCTAACGCGCCGGACTTGGCCGCCGTCGCCCGCGCCTGTATCAACGCGGGGGCCGACGCCCTTTCGCTGGTCAACACATTCAAGGCGATGGCAATAGACGTACAAAAACGCAAAGTAGTTTTTGACAATATCAGCGCGGGACTTTCCGGCCCGGCGATTAAACCCATTGCCCTGCGCATGGTATGGGAGTTGTGCGGGGAATTAAAACCGGCTGTTCCCATTGTGGGATTTGGGGGCATTGCCAATACCAATGACGCTTTGGAATTCCTTATGGCCGGCGCGGCGGCAATACAGGTCGGTTCCGCCACCTTTGCCCACCCCGCAACGATGATCGAAATTATTGACGGCATTGAAGATTATATGCGCCGTTGCGATATTGCCAAATTGGAAGACATTGCCATTCGCGGCTAATTTTTTACGCTGAAAATCGGTGAGATTGTTTTGGCTTATTTAAGGAAGGTACGATAATGAAAGTTGCACCTGAATTTGTAAAATCACCTTATTGGGACATTTATAACGATAATGTAAAGCCCGGTACTCCACCAGACATAAAAGCCGGACTTGAAAAGGCTTTTCAAGAGTACCTTGCTGACGGACAAAGAGAAGCCAAAGCATGGTCTGATGCATCTCAAGCTTGGATAGACAAACAAAACAACATTGCTTTTTCATAGCATGAAACTGGTATAATCATTCCGCCTCTTTTTGCGCCAATAAAAACAAAAGGTCTGAAAGGCGGTTTATGTACGGAACAATAACCGCTTTGGTTTCTTTATCAAAATCAAGGCTGATCATCCGCCGTTCAGCGCGGCGGCATACGGTACGCGCAACATGGAGTTTTGCTGAAGCGGGGTTCGCCCCGGGAACGGCAAACGAGGCAAAGGCGGGCAGTTCCGCTTCCAGTTTTTCAATCAAATTGACCAGATACTCCTCACCCATGCCCTCCGCGGGAACGGGCATACCGGCAATGACGCCCATGAGCGTAAAAAGGTCTTTTTGAATTTTTTCGATAATTCCCGCGGCAGAACTGTCGCTTAACGCGGATTTTGCGTCGCCGAGAAAAGCGTTAAGCTCATCAATGGTTCCCAGACATTCCAGCATGGGATGATTTTTGGGCAGGCGTTTCCCCCCGATAATGTCCGTGTATCCGTCATCGCCGGTTTTGGTGGTAATACTCATATTGGCAACGATTAAGTATATCGGCTATAGTGAGTCATGCGCAACAAGCTGACCGACGAGCTTGCGGTTTGCGGTCTTAAAGCGGCCCAGGCTCTGGCGGAATATCACCCTGAAACAATCAATCGCCTTTTTTTACGGCAGGACCGTTTCAGCCTGTTTACCAAACTCTGCAAGAAACTTGCCGAGCGCAAACGCCCCTATAAGATATGCGAAGACGAGGAACTGGAGCGTTTATGCAAAAGCGTTCATCATCAGGGCGTGGTGATGATGGTAGAAGAGCCGGTAATTGAGCCGCTGACCAAAGAAGACCTGGATTTATGGGCGCAGGAAGGCAAAACGGGCCTGGTGCTTCACGAGGTGGGAAACGATCATAACCTGGGGGCCATTGCCAGAGCCGCGGCTTTTTTTGACGCCCATTTTATCGTGGTAAATGAGCATGACAGCGAGGCGCGGCTGAGTACCAGCGCCTACCGGATTGCCGAGGGCGGCATGGAGCATATCACCGTGCGAAAAATCAGCAATACCGCCGCGTTTCTGAAAGACGCGGCGAAAGAAATCCTGGTTATCGGTACGGATATTCGGGCACGGCGGCGCATCAGCGACCTTCCCGGCATGGTAAAAGACTGGCAGGCGTCCAACGCCGGGCGTCCCGGCATTGCCTTGGCGCTGGGCAACGAAGAAACCGGCCTGCCGCAAAATGTCAAAGATAACTGTACCTGCCTGCTGCGTGTTCCGGGGACGGGCAATATCGAAAGCCTTAACGTGTCCCAGGCGGCGGCGCTGTTTCTGCATGAAATTTATGATTTGTAATTTTTTGCTTGACACCCTTCCCGAAAATCTTTATAATCTGGTCTTGGTAAGGAGAATATCCGTATGGTATTTTTGCTGGCCGATGACTCACGGCCTACCCGCAATCTTCTCAAAAGTTATGTAAGCGAGCTTGATCTTGACGCTCCCCCTGATTTTTTAGAAACCGAAACCCCCGAAACTACATTGGATATGGTGCAAAACCGACGCGTTGATTTTGTATTTCTTGACTGGTATTTTAATACCAAAATGACAGGGCTGGATGTACTCAAAGAAATTCGAAAAATAGAAAAATTTAAGCAGTTGCCTATTATCATGGTTACGAGCGATAGCAATAAGGCCAATGTGATTGTAGCCTTGAAACTCGGCGCCAATGATTTTATCGTAAAACCGATAGATAAAAAGTCCTTTGCGGAGAAAACCTACAAGGTTATCAACAGCATTAAGTACACCTAATTTTCCCGTCTGTTGCCGAGCCTTGCCGCCTTGGCGAAAATGTCCTTAAGGTATTGTCCCTCCCGTTCAGTCAGGCCGGCGCGGCAAATCAAATCCCGCAAAAAACGGGTCTGTTCCTCGCGTCCGGGATGCCGGTAAAAGCCAAGTTCGGCAAGAATGCCGGTTATATCCGCCGTGAGATCATCAACCGCCGGCCGGTCAAGGGGAACCCATTCCCCTTTTACCGGGGTTTCCGCCGCCCCTCCAAAGGCGAGAAACAACTCATAGGCGTATATCTGTACCGCGTGGGAAAGGTTAAGGGAGGGAAAGGCTTCTGACACAGGAATATGCGAGGCAACATTACAAAAATTCAGTTCATCGTCGGTAAGGCCGGTGCGCTCATTGCCAAAAACAAGGGCCAGAGGGGCGGCGGCGCGATTGCGCAGCCGGGGAGCAAGCCAGGACATCAGGGCGCGGGGTTCCAAAGTAACCCCTTTCCGTTTTCTGCCCCGGCGGCGGGTAGTCCCCACTACCAGCGAGCAGTCCGCGGCGGCGTCCGCCAGGGTGTCAAAAAAGCGGGCCGTGTGCCACACGTCTTCGGCATGGACAACCCGCGTCAGCAGCGGTGTTTCATCCAGCGGGTCCGGCGCTACCATCCGCAGTTGGGAAAGGCCCATGTTTTTCATTACGCGGCATACCGCTCCCACATTGCCCGGTTCACTGGCGCGGCATAAAATAATTACCACATCCGACAAGACCATTTACTCACAGTTTGACAAATTCATGTGGGCGTGTATACAATTATACTATGTCCAATAATGATATTGTTCCCGGATTCGATAGCGAAAAAGATGAAAAATTAAAAATTAAGCTTCAGGATGTACCGGATGTTGAAGGCTGCCTTGTTCTGGTACTTCATGGGTACATTGAAACTTACAATTCAACCCTTTTTCAAAACCGGGTCCAGCGGGCTATTGATGAGGGTTTTATCCGGTTGATTTTCAACTGCAAGAACCTTCAACATATTTCATCAACGGGCATTGGCTCCCTTACGGTATTTCTGAAAGCGGTAAAATCCCGGGGCGGCGACATAATACTGCTCGAAATTCAGCCTGAAGTATACGAAGTGCTTCAATTACTCGGTTTTTCCCAGTTTTTCAATATTCAGACTGACCTCAACGAATCTATTGATTTTTTCCGCAATAGTGAAACGCAGCAGGAAACTGAAATATTCCCCAAAGTATTCGCCTGTCCCTTTTGTTCCAAAAACCTCAAGGCGGTAAAACCCGGCCGTTTCCGCTGTTCCGAATGTAAAACAATCCTTGCCATTGACAACGCCGGAACGGTTTCATTGGGTTAATACCCCAGGGTTATTACCCCATACACCTGTGGAAAACTTGTTCGCAATATAAGAAAAAATTCACGGGGTGTATCCATTTTTATACAGAAACCCATACCAGAGAAATATTGCAATTAACGCAAGTTGCTAATTCCTTACAGGATAAGGACTTATGTGATTTTTTTGGGCAATTAGCCGTTTTGTGTCGGAAAATAAATGAGGATAAACTAAAAAAAGGACGTTTTTGTGTCGGTTTTTTCTTGTTTTTGCCTGTGGATAATTTGTGGAGAAAAATGGTTTGATGGCGCCCTTGTATTCTGACCTTTCCCGTGTTATCCTTAATATAGTGAGAAAACTGGTCAAATTAGTGTTATTTTACAGTCTCAGCTTTGCGATTTTGTTCCTTATTGCGACAGGACTGCGCTTTTTGGAACTGCGAATCGAGTGGATACGGGCGCTGTCGAAGGAACGGGAAGCCGTACTGGTTGAAATCATCACCGCCGCCCGCTGGGCATTGTCGTTTGCGGTTTACGGCGGGGTGCTCCTGGGGTTGAGCTACGCTGTCCGCCGGGGAGTTTTTGCGCTGACGGCAATTCCGTGCGTAGCCCTGCTGACCATTGGTTTTACCTTCGGCATTGGTCAATTATTGGAAGACTGGGAACATGTGCCGCCTGCCAAAATTTCGATGCAGCCTCTGGGCAAGCCGGGGCTTATCCTTTCCAATAATGTACGGCCCGCGGGGACTGCTCTCATACTGCTGGAAGGGTCCGCCAAGCCGGACGGAAGCCGTGTTGTGGCAACTCCCGGCAAACCTTTGCTGTATCAGGAGAAATTTCCCGGAAAAGATATGTCGCTTCTCAGCCTGCCGCCGGCGCCCTTTAGCGATAACTGCCCCTGGTTCCTCAGAAGCCTTGCCATTGATCTGCGGCTTAACGCCGAAAATATGCGCCGGCAGGTGAACGCGGGACTGCTGCCGTTTCTGGTATATGCCGGGACGCTGGTCTTCCTGTTATGCTCGCTTATGTTCATTCTGAAACTCAGCGTGTGGCCTTTGGCAAACCTGTTTTTGGGCTGTCTGGCTTTTCGGGGTGTGCTTGCTCTGGAACTTTTTTTCAAAACGCCTGAAATGCAGGATGTTTTTGATTCGTTTGTGCAAAACCGCCTGCCCCTTTCATGGGTGGTTCCGCTGATTTTCTGCGGTGTTGGCTTGCTGGCTTTTCTGTATTCATTTTTGGTGTATCTGGTAAAAAGGCAGAATAATTATGCAGGTTGACAAAGAGACGATTCATTCGCCGCCGGCAATTTTTTTTGCGTATGTTGCCGTGGCCTCTTTTCTTATCCTGATGTTCCGTCTTATTCATCCCGGTGAAGCCGCGCCATTGCCTATTTTTTCGCGGAACTGGCGGCTGATTCGGGGCCTGCTCGACATTATTGCCCTGTTTCCCGCCCTGTCTTTTTCCGCTTTGGTTCTCCCCTTTGGTCTGGCTTCCGAAGAAGATAACCGTACCGGTTTTCAGCATATTTTTCAGCGCCTGATGGTTCCGCTTATCACGGCAATGTGCGCGGCGGGCCTGTACGCCATTTTGTTTTTTTTGATTCTCCCTTTGGCGCAAAATTATGAAGAAAATATGCGCTATCAGGGCGATATGTACCACCTGGCGAAAGAACGCGCGGAGGTTCACCGACAAAACAGTGATTGGCTTCAGGTATCCCAGTTCATCGGCATTTGCGACAGCGTTTGGCCGAACAGCCCGGAGATTACCGATCTGCGGAATGATCTTGAACTTCACATGGATGAGTTGCGGCTTGGGGGGAGCAGACGGGGCGGCCAGGATTCCGAACAAACGCTGAAAAGCTCCCTGTATTCGGCGCTGTCAGGACAGCGGGAATCAGTAACCGCGTCGCAAGCTATCACTCTGGGTGAAACTGCGTTAGCTGAAAGACGGTATTTTGACGCTCACTGGCTTGCCACTTTGGGGGGACGCATTGCCCGAGAGGACAGCCCTGAAAAAACAAAGGCAGCATGGCTCGCGGCGCGCGCGTGGAATCAAATTGAATCGCTGCGGCCAACCGACAGGGAAAACCGCGTGTATTCGATTTATGAGCTTAAACTGTCCGGTTATGAAGCAATGGTCGCCGATGATTGGATACGGGCATATTATATTTTTCAGGAACTTCTTGGACTGACTCCCAATGACCCCGACGCGAAAAATTTCTTTGCGGACTGTAAAAAGAAAACCACGGAAATTGCCTTTTTTATGGATGAAATGGAAGTGTCGATTAACGAGACGCTTACCAATGTTATTTTCTCCCTGCCCGCTCATCAGAACAAAGGGCAGGACCGCTCGATAATGCGGGTAGCCAGTTTCTCTTACACTCCCGATTACGCCTACGGAACAGGCATTGACTACATGATTTTTGATACCTACGCCCGCCCGCTGCTGCACCTGCAGGCTCCTTACGCCAAATTCCTGCCGATTACACTTGACGATCAGGATCGGGTAATCGTTCTGATGCGTGCGCTGGACCGCCATGACCGTACCAGACGCTGGGAGCCGGAATGGACCGCGCAGAACAATACCGTATATCATCCGCAGATGGCGCAAGTTACACTCGACATAGATTATGAGACTTTTCTCATGCTGCCGGAAATGCGGCAGGGGCTGCCCAGCCTGGACATTAATACTCTCTTTGCCGCTTCCGGCATAGCCGGAGAAACGGGCTACATTCCCGAAGTTTTTGAAGCGGAAGTTATTAACCGGCTTGGCTCCTGCCTGTTTTTCCTGCCCATGGCGGTTCTCGCGATAGTAATTGGCTGGCGTTACCGCGCCAAACAGCGCCCGCGCTATTTTTTCGTGCTGTTGCTTCCCGTTCTGCCGATAGTTTTCAACGGCCTGGTATATTTATACCGGATCGTTCTTAACAGCCTTGGTATTTCGCTGGTTATTAATTTGGGATTTTCCCTCGCCCTTACGATGCTCATCGTTATTTTGGCGTGTTCTTTTATTTTTTCGTTAATCCTTCTTGCATCCCAACGTGACTAAAAATACGGGTTCTTTATATTACGCAAGCTTTATCCCCGGTTTGCAGGAATTCATTGCGGAAACAGTGCGGGAACGCCTGCGTGACGCGGTAATTCACCGCCTGCTTGACGGGGCGATCCTTTTTGAGACCTCCGTCACGTATGACCGGTTTAATTTTTTGTGTTTTAACAATATTTTCGCGGTTGTCGATTTGATGGAGCATACCGCTTTTTCAGGAGCGCCCACAGACGGGGCGCTGGAAGCGCATATCAGCGCCGTTATAAAAAAAAGTCTTGCGTCCGGCGCGGAGCAAGTAATAGCGCATAACAGCGCGAAATTCCGCACATTCAGGATTGTCATTTCACGGGAAAACACGCCCGCGGCGATAGATGAAAAACTGCGGCTGGGGGCGGAACAGTACATAGCGCGGCTGTCCGGCCTCAAGGCAGACCGCGCCCGGCCCGACGCGGAATTCTGGTTTTTGTACCGCCAGGAGCGTTCGGAAAACAAATCAGGGGAGCGGGATTTCTCGGTTTTTATGAAACGGCTGACCATGCGCCCTTCCTGGGATAAATCCCTTCATCCGGGGGAACTGCCGCCGCCTCTTGCCTGGACGCTCTGCCGTCTGGGAAACCTCAAGCATAGCGACATAGTTCTTGATCCCTTTTGCGGTTATGGCTCAATCCCCCACGCGATGCTTAAATTTTTTCACATAGCGCAATGTATTGCCTGCGATTCAAATGAGAAAGCCGCCGCCTATACCGCCGTCCACTGCAAAAGTCATCCCGCCAATTTTGTCCTTCACAAAACAGACTTCCGTTCTTTGACCGCTCTACTGCCCGCGCACAGCGTGGATGTCATTATTACCGACCCGCCCTGGGGCCATTATCAGGAGATTCCCGCTGCGCAGCTCTACGAAGATATGTTCCGCGTTTTTGACCTTTTGCTCAAAAACGATGGGCGGGCAGTAATCCTCGGTGACAGAACCGACACCCTGCTTCAAGCCGCCCCAACCCGTTTTATCGTGCGCCAAGTTATTCCCATTCTGCTTTCCGGCAAGAAAGCCGTGATTTATTTGTTTTGAACGAAACCAAACCCTTTCGAATCGGTGTCAGTCACCATTTCGAAACATTTTGCTTTCACTCGCAGCCCACACGGCAGTACCCTTTCCTCTCCGTGTAACTCCGTGTCCTCCGTGGTAAAAATTCTTCCCCCTTTCTTACTTCGCGCATCCCTGTAGGTTAAGCTCCCTCATTTTTCACTTGACATTTTTTTCGATTTCCCCTACACTGGTTGTGAAATATTTCACAGCCTATATGAGGGTATGGTGACTGACGCTATTTCGGAACCAGCACAAGAGCGGCTGTTGCAGCTTATGCGCCTGCTCGAAAACCACGTTTTGGCGGGGAATACCGGGCCGGATAATAAATCCGCGGTAACTTCCGCCCAGGTGGAACATTTGACCGGCTGGCCGCGGGATACGATCCGCAAGGATATTTCCTGTTTGATGGCTGCGGGCGGGGTTGAAGGTGGTTCCATAGGCGGTAACGCGGGATATGAGCCGGAATTGCTGATTCCGCTGATAAAAAAGGCGCTGGGGCTGGACTGCCGCAGGAAATTTTGCGTGGTAGGGCTGGGGCGGCTGGGTTCGGCGTACCTCAATTTCGCGCCGCCGGAATTGGCTGAATTTGAGCTTGCCGCGGGTTTTGACACCAATGTGAACCGCGTGGAGATTCTTAAGTCACCCGCGCCGCTGTACCCCGTGTATAAACTGGCGGAGGTTATCAGCCGGCTGGGGATTGAAATTGCCCTGCTCTGCGTTCCGGCTGAGGCGGCGCAGGCCGCCGCGGAAAAATGCGCCGCCGCGGGGATTAAGGGCATCCTGAATTTTGCGCCGGTTGCGCTGGCTTTGCCGCCGGGGGTTACCGCGCGTAATGTGTATGTAGTCGATGAACTGCGAAGTTTAACGATAAAAATGAAGTAAGGAGAGTCACTATGAAGCGTGTGTACAATTTTTCTCCCGGACCTTCGGCGCTGCCGCTGCCGGTTCTGGAAAAAGCCGCGGCGGAAATGTGCGATGCCAACGGCACTGGTCAGTCGGTAATGGAGATGAGCCATCGTTCCAAAGACTTTAAGCCCATCATCGAAAAGACGGAAGCCCTGTTGCGGGAACTGATGGGAATCCCGGCAAATTACAAGGTGCTGTTTTTGCAGGGCGGGGCTTCATTGCAGTTTTCCATGATTCCCCTGAATCTGGCGGCGGGCGAAAACGGCCCCGGCGATAAAAAAGCGGTCTATGTCGAGACCGGCATCTGGGCGGAAAAGGCCGCGAAAGAAGCGGCAAAATTTGCCGCCGTGGACGTGCGGGCAAGCAGCAAGGACAAGTCCTACACCTACATTCCCAACGCGCCCGCCGCGCAGCCGGGAGACGCTTATTATCACATAACGCTGAACAATACCATTGTCGGCACCAAGTGGGCGCAGATTCCCGATACGGGAAATATTCCTCTAATAGCGGACGTTTCAAGCTGTATCCTTTCCGAGCCGCTGAATGTAAGCAAGTTCGGCTTGCTGTACGCGGGCGCGCAGAAAAATCTGGGGCCGGCGGGCGTTACCCTTGTTATTATCCGCGAGGACCTTATCGGTCACGCGCCTTCAAAAACGCCGGCATTGCTTCGTTACGACATTCACGCGGAGGAAGGTTCCATGTACAATACTCCGCCCTGTTACGCGATCTACATCATCGGTCTGGTGCTTGAATGGCTGAAAAATCTGGGCGGCGTTCCGGCGATTGGCAAACTGAATCAGGAAAAAGCCGGATTGTTCTATCAATACCTTGAAAACTCAAAGCTGTTTCATTCGCCGGTTGAAAAATCTTCCCGCAGTTTGATGAATATTCCCTTTGTCATAAGAACCGACGGGGGAAAGCAAAGAACCGCCGATGAAATAAAAGAACTGGAAACCCGTTTTGTCAAGGAAGCGGCGGCGGCGGGTCTGATTAATCTTGCCGGGCATCGTCTGGTCGGCGGCATGAGGGCCAGTATTTACAACGCCATACCCCTTGAGGGAGTGCAGGCGCTCATTAAGTTTATGGAACAATTTGAGAAAGGAGTATAAAAGTATGTTTCGTATCAGAACAATGAATAAAATTTCCTCCTATGGTCTGGAACTGTTTCCGCGGGATAAATACGAAGTTGCCAGCGATTTGTCCCATCCCGACGCGATATTGGTGCGGAGCGCCGATCTGCACAATGTGGAGATTCCCGATTCCGTGCTGGCTATTGCCCGCGCGGGCGCGGGAGTCAACAATATCCCCATTCCCCAGTGCAGCGACCGGGGGATAGTGGTGTTCAACACTCCCGGCGGAAACGCCAACGCGGTCAAAGAATTGGCCCTTGCCTCCATGCTGATTGCCTCGCGGGGCATTGTCGCGGGAATCAACTGGGCTTCTTCAATCGCCGGTGAAGCGGATAAAGTTCCCGATCTGGTTGAGAAGGAAAAGTCAAAATTTGAAGGGCCGGAACTGCGGGGCAAGACCCTTGGCGTAGTGGGGCTGGGGGCCATTGGCGTTATGACGGCCAATGACGCGATAGCGCTGGGCATGGATGTCGTCGGCTACGATCCCTATATCTCCGTAGAAGCCGCGTGGAATCTTTCCAGTGAGGTTGTCCGCGCCGACACGCTTGAAGGGCTGTTGGGTAAAGCCGATTACATTACCCTGCACGTTCCTCTGAGCGACACGACGAAGGGACTGATAAACGCGGAAAAAATCCGCTTTATGAAAAAAGGCGCGCGGATCGTCAATCTGGCGCGGGGCGGCCTGGTCAATGAACATGATATTATTGAGGCGTTGAACTCAGACAAGCTTGCCGCTTATGTGACGGACTTTCCCTCGGCGGAGATGCTTGCCTGTAAAAAGGCGATTTGTATCCCCCATTTGGGCGCGTCCACTCCCGAAGCGGAAGATAATTGCGCGATCATGGCGGTAAAGCAGCTTATGGATTTTCTGGAAAACGGCGGCATCCGCAATTCGGTGAATTTTCCCCGCTGTAGGTCGGATATGCGCGCGCCAAACCGCCTGCTCGTGGCAAACCGCAATATTCCCAACATGGTCGGGCAGATTACCACGATACTTGCCGCGGCAAATATCAACATCACCGACTTGATAAATCATCATCGGGATGACTTTGCCTATAATATCATCGATACGGAACAAAAAATTCCACAATCGACTTTGGAACAAATTAAGGAAGTTAACGGTATTATTAAGGTTCGTTCGATTGAAAGGAATTGAAAAGAGAGGATGAAAGCGATATATTGTCAGTAATGATGAAACCAGAGGATGGATATTTCCCTTACCGGAAGTTTGAATTTATTGTTCCGATGTTTTTTGGCTGTTTGGGGGCTTTGATTATCAACGCTTTTTTAATGAACCGCGTTAATAACAGCCCTGTTGTGAAGAATCAGGAACTTGCTCGTGAGCTTACGCAGGAAAATTCCGCTGAAGCGAAGCTCGTTAACTTTTTTTCCCGCAGCAGGGCGGAAAACCGGGACCTTATTCTGGAACTGTACAGGGACGAGAAGGCGCAGAATCGGGTAATCAATTTTTTTTCCGGTGTCTGCGCTTCCCCGGAAGTTGTTCAGGTGATTCTTGCCAGCGCGAATTCGTTTAACATTGCCCCGGCTCTTGCGTTTGCCCTCGCCTGGGAGGAAAGCCGCCTTAACCCCTACGCGGTGAATTACAAAAACCGGGACGGCAGTATAGACCGAGGCCTTTTTCAGTTGAACAGCCATTCTTTTCCCCGGCTGGAAGTACAGGCTTTTTTTAATCCCGAGATAAACGCGCAGCACGGCATGGGTCATCTGCGTCACTGTCTGGATATTGGCGGTTCTGAAATTGCCGCGCTTGCGATGTATAATGCGGGAACAAACCGGGTAAATTCTTCGGGTACGCCCCGGTCAACGCTGGATTATATCAGCCGGATTATGGAAAACAGGCTGGGGATTGAAAATCTGTTTTTTGAGCAGGAAACCCTGTTCCAGGAGCAGTTTGATGGTTTTTCCGGAGTCGCCGAAGTAGTACCGGAACATCCCCGCTTGGTACCACTGATGCCATTGGCGGGACTGAAGTAACAGGTAATAAATAACAAAGTAAGAACAGAGCAATCGTTGCGTGGTACTAACCAGCAAGATTTACTAATTACGCTTTCTTCCTTTGTTATTTATTTTTTGTTACCTGTTATTTGTACTTCCGCTTCTCCGCCAAATCCGTCATTAAAAATCAAAAGCCGCTGTTCTTCCCGCCTGAATTCATGGCGCAGCGAAGCGGTAATTTTTGTTTGCGATCCAAACCATTCCGCCGGAAGGTAAATAACCGTAGGGGCGGCAATGCCGCTGTCCGCCGTATAACGATAGTGAAAAATGCCCCGCTTGTGATTCCAGTTGATTGAAAGGGGGATGCCCGCGGTCGCCATAGGGTAGGGGCGTTTCCAGCCCGCGGCGGCCCGTTCTTTTCCCTCTGAAAAAATCGAGAGGTCTTCGTCATTCCAACCGTCGCCGGTTTCATTGGTATTGTCCGCCGTATAATTCCAGATCGTTGAATGGAGGAGGTTTGCGTCAACCGCGTTGTAATACATGGACAGGGCTTCCTCGTGTACCAGATAATTTCCGTCGGCAAAAGCGCGGCGTTTGTTCATGTCAAAGGGAAGGCCAAATTCTCCCAACAGGCAGGGGATGTTGTTCATCTTTTCACGCGACCACTTGACCCCTTTTGCCAGACATTCGGTAAAATAAGCCTGCACTTTTTTCCTGCCTAGGATAAATCTGAACTTGTTAGGATTAAACGTAAACCAGGGCCGGAATTGTTTGGTAAACAGGGCAAAGCCGTCATACCAGTGAAACGCGTTAACCGCGTTAGGCGGATCGTCTTTGTTCCACGCGGGATGTATCGCGGTATTTGCGCTGGGAGGCATTCCCTCAATAAAAAAGAATGTATTTTCATCCGCCTCTTTCATCGTTTCAATAAAACGGAGGGTGAAAGGCTTATGAAAGTCCTGCATAAAATTCGTCTGCCGTTCCTCAAACCGGGCAAAATGATCTTTACGCAGCAGAACGGGCTTACAGCCTTGCTTACAGCCTTCATCGGTCCACACTCCGGCCTGTTTCCATGGGCAGGAAAACCCTTCCTTAAAAAGCGAATGAGCGCCGGGATTAAGCGTTTCGCTTTTGGAAGTTTTTCCGCCCAGTTCGTTGTGTATCGGCGCTGCTGTCGCATAACCGGAAGCGGCGCGGATTGTATCCCAGGGACTGGGGCGCGGTCCCGCCGGCAGTACGGGATTTTCGGCGCGGGACAAATCATCAAGTCCGATAAAGCCATTGTGCGGTTCATTCATGACACCCCAGCCGGCAATGGCGGCGCAGCTTTTCAGGCGGCGGTAACAATGGCGAAAAGCGGCAATGTAGCGGCCCTGCAGCCAGTCCTGGACATTTTCGCCGTCTATGCTTAAATCGGGGGCGTACGTTTTCCCGCCAAAAAAAAGGCTGAACATGGTCGCCGCCGCATAGCGGTTATAATTGCCGGGCCAGGCCATGCGGGGAAAAGGCGCGCCCCCGTGGAATTCACCGTAACGCTGCCGGGTAAGGGCGGCCCCGGTCGCGTCCAGTTTTTCAAGGTTTATGCCCAGTTTTTCCAAAGTCCAGGCCGGGGCGCCGTCGCCGCCCGTCCACCTGCTCCACACGTCCTGGTGGGGGTCAAGAAAAACAGCAATGCCTTTTTCCGCGGCAATCAGGAGAATTTTCCGCAGATAAGCCAGAAATGCCTCGTCATACTGACCCGGTCCGCCATGTTCCAGGGCTTCCCAGGTGATAATAAACCGCAAAAAGGTAAAACCGGCCCGACTCAATCGTTCGAAATGACTTTCCGCTTCATCCAGCGGAAAAGGCCGCCCCACAAAAGAGACTTCCGCGGGGTTTTTCAGGGATTCAGGGCGCAAACCCCAGCCCTGCGGGCCGCCCGTAGGACCGCCCGCAGGGCCGCCTGGCGGGCCAAAAGGGTTTTTTGAGCCTCCCCCCCCCAGGTTTACCCCCCTCAGAATAAGGGTTCTTCCATCTCCGTCCAGTATCCGGTTATTAACAATACGCATTATTCATTCCTTAAACCGCATTTATACATTTTTTACTTGTATGATAGTCGAATTTGGGGTATTATTTAAGTATATCATACATTATTTGAATAGGAGAGTGATGATTATGAAAAAAATCAATCTCTTGCTGGTAGCCTTGATTGTTTCAATGGCTACCTGTTCCCAGGCCGGAGGCAAAAAAACACAGACAAAAGGCGATCGTGAGGCGTATGAAATAAAACAATCAGTTTTTTTCGCCGACGGTTCTCTGGATGAATACACGGCCTCTACATGGGATTCTTCCTATTCCCATGTTGATAACCAGGCGCGGTATTCAGCTTCCGGCGCGATGCTGGAGCAGGTTGAATTTGCCTATAACGATGACAAGGGTTATGTTACCACAAAGATTACCAGAGATGTTGAAAGCCGTCTGAAAAACCGCGTTGTCTACCAGTACAATCCGCAAGGTTATCTTTTTCGGGAGAGTCTTGTTGATAATAAAGGCAAGGTAGTTTCAACATACGAATATTCTTACGACGCAAAAGGGAACCGGGTAAGCCGCATAATCAAAAACCGCGCGGGCGATAAACTGGCGGAGACAGTATACACTTTTGATAATCAGGGAAGGATGACCTCATCCCAAACCAAAGATCTTATGGAGAGCGCCATCAGTTCTACCCAGTACAGTTATGACGCGCAGGGCAATCTGGTTAAACAGGTGGTGCTTAACAATGATGGGAAACCTACTTCGGTTATCAATGCGGTATGGCAGGAAGGACGCGAGGTGAAGAATGAAATGTTATCTGCGGACGGATCGGTTCAAATGCGCGTAATCAATGAATACGGCGCTAACGGAGAATTGGTCAAGAAGACGATTGAAAATTTCCAGGGGGATTCAAAACAAGTTATGCAGTACGAATATACATTCCGGCCCGTTCGTAAACAAAGTTAGGAAAATCAGGGAAGATGTAAAGGGAAGGTGTAAAATGAAAAAGTCTATTATTATTTGTATATTGATGATGAGCGCGGCGGTATGGGGTTTTGCCGCTTCGGAAGATGTAGATGTATATGTATACCTTTATAATACGGCGCTTACCAATTCCGGGCAGTTGGATATTTTGCAAAATATGTCTGAAGCGCGGCTCTCCGGAGCGGGAGATTTCTACGCGACAGCGCTGAAGAAACTGCTTACCGATTATAAAAACATCAAGGACGTTACCGAGATGAATGCCGCCAACGATCAGGCAATACTCCTTGCCGCTCTGTTGGGAGCGGAAAAATATGCCAAAGCCGCTGATGACTTATGGCGGCTTCAGTCCGGATTTTCCGCGCCGCTGGTTAAAGCCGAGGCTCTTATGGCGCTTGGTAAAATCCGCGCTGCCGCCTATCTTCCTCAGGTAATCCGCGTTTTGGAAAGCCTTAATACCTCTCCTACGCCTGACCGTCTTAACGGGGAAAGGGTTGCCTTTGGCGCAATCATCGCGCTGGAAAAATACCAGGATCCGTCCGGTTATCTTCCTGTCTTTTTTGCGTCGGTAGGCTGGTATTCAAAACGAATCACAGACCAGGCAAAAAATTCGCTTCCGTTAATTGCCAAAGATCCGGTGCCGTACATGGTAGAGGTTATCAAGGGAGCTGGATATGATTACCCAACCAAGCTTGCCGCTCTGAAGACTATTGAGGCCGCCAAGCAACTGGACAGCAAAGACAAAGCGGGTGTTGCGGTGACGGCGTATAACGAAGGCTGGAGAGGCTCTTCCACCGATGTACAACTCAAGCTAACCCTTGCCGAGATAAGAAAATTGGCAATGAATATGATCAACCGTTACAAAACCACTGATGAAACAGTATATCCCTTGCTTGAAAAGAGCTATAGTAACGGCAATGACAGGCAGGAAGTACTTGACGCTATCGCGACGCTGGCTTCTCTGGGAACCGATGATTCCGCCAAACTGTTGTCAAAATTCCTTATGGAACTGAACGAAAAACGCCGTAATGACAATATCAAACAGGAAGAAGAACAACTGGTTCGGGCAATTATTCCCGCCATTGGTCAAGCGGGCCGCGCTTTGAGCAGACAGTCCCTTATTTCCGTCGGCGCCGCAGGCTGGCCTCCTGCCGTTAAGAAACTTGCCGATGATGCGATGAAGAAACTTCATTAATTTGGTAGTTGCGCGTAACGATGGTTCGCTACTCAGCGAGAATCTTGATTATTGCTTCCGGTGTTTCCACGCCGAGAATTTCCTGACGTTTTTCCGCGCTCTTGAAAAGCAGGCTGATCTCGGCAAGAAACTGGAGATGGGGGCCTGTTTTCTCCAGAGGGGAAAGCGTCATAATAAAAATTCGGCATGGTTCATGATCCAGAGAATCAAATTCCACAGGTTTTTCCGCAATGCCGACACAGGCGACCAAATCCTGAATAGAATCGGTCTTCCCGTGGGGAATGGCAATGCCGTGTTTCATTCCGGTGGACATTTTTTGTTCGCGCTCCATTACCGCGCTAAAGGCGGCCTGTCTGTCCGGAATTTTTCCCGCTGTAACCAGCATATCAAGTAATTCGTTGATTATTTCATTTTTGGTGGAACCTTTTAAGTGAAGATTGATGGTTTCCGCCGTAAGGACTGTTTTTAGGTTCATAATATTATGATTGTACAGCCCGGTTCCCGAAAAGTCAAGGGTAGTTTTTGTATTATTTACGGCATCTCATCGTAAGATTCGGCATTGCCCTCAATTTTTTTGTTCGATATAATACCCTTCATGGATTCACGAACGGCCGCCCATGGGACCGCCCACTGGGCCGATGAGACTGCGGAAAAAATTATTCGCGAAAAATCGCCTGATGGCGCAAAGGAACTCTACACCTGCGCGTCGGGGATTACCCCGTCGGGAACGGTGCATATCGGCAACTTCAGGGAAATTATCTCGGTTGATCTGGTTGTCCGCGCCCTGCGGGACTTGGGCAAAAAGGTGCGCTTTATTTACTCATGGGACGATTACGATGTATTCCGCAAGGTTCCCAAAAATATGCCGAAGCAGAATGAACTTGAAAAATACCTGCGCTTTCCCATCACCATGGTTCCCGATCCCTGGGAGCGGGACGCGAGTTATGCCCGCCATCACGAGGTTGATGTGGAAAACAAACTCCCCGTTGTGGGGATTTATCCCGAATTTCTGTATCAGGCTGAACGTTACCGTTCTTCGCGTTATGCGCAAGGAATACGCAGGGCGCTGGAACACCGTGACACATTGAAAAACATACTGGATAAATTCCGCGATGAAGAGCATAAAATTCAGGGCGAGTGGTGGCCGGTCAGCGTGTTTTGCGGCGCGTGTAACAAAGATGAGACGGATATTGACGGCTGGGACGGCGATTGGGGATTGCGATACCATTGTAACGCCTGCGGTCACGCGGAAACCGCGGACATACGCAACACGCCGGGGGTTAAGCTCGGCTGGCGGATTGATTGGCCCATGCGCTGGGAATACGAAAAGGTTGATTTTGAACCGGCGGGCAAGGATCATCACAGTCAGGGGGGCAGTTTTGACACGGCGCGCCATGTCTGCAAGGAAGTGTACGACTGGGACGCGCCCATAACCTTCCGTTACGATTTTATCGGCATCAAGGGATCGGTGGGAAAAATCTCCAGTTCTTCCGGCGTGGTGGTAGACCTCGGCGACCTGCTCAAAGTGTATACGCCGGAGTTGGTGCGTTACCTGTTCGCGGGAACGCGGCCCAATACGGAATTTACGATTTCCTTTGATTTGGACGTGATTAAAATTTACGAAGATTACGATAAAACCGAGCGCATTGCCTGGAAACTGGAACCGGCAAAGGATGAAGCAACCTATCGCTGGGAGCGGCGGATTTATGAGCTTTCCCAGGTTACAACCACCCCGGACGGCACAACCCTGCCGTTGGAAAACATGACGCCGCCTTTTCAAATTACGTTCCGTCATTTATGCAGCCTCGTCCAAATTGCCGACGGCGATGTGGAAAAAACACTGGCGGCATTGGGCGGTCCACCGCGTGGTCCAACTGCGGAACAGATTCCCGCCCTGCGGGCGCGGGCGCTCTGCGCGCGGTACTGGGTAGAAAACTGCGCCCCTGACGAATTCCGTTTCCGGTTAAGGCAAGCGGGGGACACGACCACCGACAACGCCGCCGGCAAGGCCGCCGACAAGGTCGCACTTTCCGCTGAAGAAGCCGCCGCCATCCGTCTGCTGCGGGACGAAGTAATCTCCCGCATTGAAACCTTTACCGAAGACAAACCCTGCGCCGAAGCGATTTACGCCATTGCTCAAAAAGCCGGCATCGAACCCAAAGCGCTGTTCCGCGCCGCCTATCAGGCCCTTATCGGCAAAGATCAGGGACCCCGGCTGGCAAGTTTCCTCAGGTCAATTGACAAACAGCGTTTGCTGGATATTCTGGGTGGGGTTTAGCTTGAGTTAAATATGGACACACAGGATAAACCTTTTCTTCCCGCCGCCGTTATTTTTGATATGGACGGTCTTATGTTCGATACCGAAAATCTGTCCATCCCGTTTTGGGAAGTTGTGGGCAAACCGTTTGGGTATAACATTACCCGTGACATTGTTCTTCGTATGGTGGGGATAAGCAGTGAAAAAGCGCGTTTGGTTCTGCAGGAAGAATTTGGCTCTGATTTTCCCTATGATACCATTCGCGGTGAGTTCAGACTGCTGGTAAATAAAGAAATTGAAAAAAACGGAGTCCCTCAAAAACCCGGCCTTATGTATCTGCTTGATCGTCTTCGCGCCGCAAATATACCTTTGGGGGTGGCGACTTCTTCCCGCAGCGGCACCGCCGTCAATATGCTGACCAAAGCGGGTATCATCGATCGCTTTAAGGCGATTACGGGCGGCGAGGAAGTTACCAACGGGAAACCAGCCCCCGACATTTTTCTTCTTGCGGCTGAAAAACTCAGGTCACCTCCGTCTGCCTGCGTGGGTTTTGAAGATTCCACCGCCGGCCTTATGGGGCTGCACGTCGCGGGGATACGTTCAATTTTTATTAAAGATGTTTTAAGTCCACCGCAGGAAGTTCTTGCCACTGTCTGGCGCAAATGTAACGACTTATCAGAAGCGGCGGCGCTTTTCGGGCTTTAAGAGATTAACAAACAGATTATGTATGTTGCAATTTTTTCCAGTTTGATATATAGTAATAAAGAGGCCTTATGTTTCCGATTATCGAATTCAATGAATCGGCCTTTAAGCATGGTGTGACGGAAGCCAACATCCGTTATGCTATGTGGCATCCACTTTGTGAGCAACTGCTTGAATCGTATGTAAACAAATGGATGATTATTGGATATGATACTGCCGGGAACCTTATTGAAGTTGCCTATAATATCATTGATGATGATACGGTGAATGTATTCCATGCAATGCCATGCAGAAGAAAATTTTTAAGCCAACTTAACTTATAGGAGAAGGTAAAATGGCGCGAATGACCGAAGAAGAAGCAGATGCCCTTGATGTGGAAATTACCAATGCCGATATAACGCTTAAACCTGGCGAGGGCGGCATCTTTACCCGCCAACGGAATTTACTTGACGCATTAGACCGGGCAAGCGCAGATTATATTGTAACTCGCGCCATTGCCGCCAATAAGATGCCGTTGCAGATTCTTGGCGAAGTGGTACATGAGAAGATAGCCGCTTCTATTGAGCATTTCCAATGATAGTTAAAAATTGAGCGGGAGTAATAATAAATGATTCCTTGGGAAAATGTTTTATATTGCCGGTTATCAGGTAAGCATTTGCTTCTACAGCCGCGTCATAAAATATCCGGTCATCTTCATTGACTTTTTTATTTTTATTGAGTTGTTTACCTTCAACAGCAATTCCGGTTCTTGCGATGTCGTCCAATAAACGGCTGACTTGCGCAGGGTTAAAACCAAACTTTTTTCTTGATAGCACTTCCCAATATTTCTGAAGGATTGGATTACTGTAAAAAGGAATTATATTGCCGTCAGCAGCCAGGTCAACAATAACAGCGGGCGGACCTGCCGTCAACAGTGATGACACAAGAATATTGGTATCCAGAACAACCTTAACCACTTTTTGCTTTACTCTTTCGTTTTTTCCGGACAGCGCTTATTTCGGCATTGATTTCATCAAGGGTCATTCCCTCATTACCGTTTTTCATGGATGTAAGCCGCATTTCAGTAAGGTTCTGTAAAAATTCAAGTTTTTGAAGCATTGACAGCGTTTTTTCAAAACTATTTCCATCAATTTTGAATAATAAAGCCTGAGGTTTACCGTTATTGGTAAGGACAGCTTTTCCGTCTCCACTGAGTCTGGTAAGTGTTTCCGCCGGAGATTTACTTAATTCACGGATAGTTAAAAATTGCATATTTGGACTCCTGATATAATTATAGACAATTATCGGACAATTGTAAAGCCGATTATAACGAGCAAATAGTACCGTTTTTAATTGTCTTCATTGGCATTTATTTCTTAAAACTTTGCACCAACTTGAGTATTGCCCTGCACTGTTCGTTACCACGGTTTATGCCGAAGCGGCGGCGCTTTTCGGGCTTTAAGAAATTTTAATCATAAAGCCCCATGACTAACCCATTCATCAACTTTAGCGGAAAGTTTTGTTTGCCAACCGCGTCCCAATGCCTTTAGTTTTGTCAATGTGGATGGATTCAAACGGATATGTATATCCTGCTTTACAACTTCCTTCTTTGGTCGTCCGCGATTCGGGCGCTCAGCTTTTGCCCACCATTCTTCGGGAGTGTAAGGATTGTCATTCTTGCTTACTTTGGCTTTGGCGATCATAGATTTGGCTTGCGCCGGAGTATATAGTTTTTTTGCTTCTGCAACCGTCATACTAGTTATTTTTCTCATAATATTTCTCCCTTTCTTTCTTGTGAATCTTATGAATTGAAATTACCCTTATTTTTTTCCCTCGCCATGTATAACAAAGTTTTAAAACTTCTCCATAAACCAATCCATAGGCAATGTATCGGGTTTCTTTATAATTTTTCCTGTTATCAATATATTGAACCATATCAGGATCGGAGAGAACTAACGCGGCTAACGAAAAATCCAGCCCCCGTTCCTTGAGTGTTTGTTGACGTTTAGTCTCATCCCATTCAAGTTCAATTTCGTCATTCATATATTTATTGTATCCACAATATAGTTAAATGTCAATACTCATGGATGGGGAGTGTCTTCGTGGTTACTGTGCCCTATTTATTTCTTAAAACTTTGCACCAACTTGAGTATTGCTCTGCACTGTTCGTTATTAAGGTTTCCTACCCAGCGGATTATTTCCTGCGCTTCGCGGCTGAAATTTGATTTTTTGTATTCTGACGCGGTATCTTCGCCAATAACAAGATATTCAACTGAGACCTTCAATTCATGGGCAATTTTGACGGCGTTTTCAACGGAGGGTTCAGTAGATTGAGTTCGCAGATAACATTCCAGAGTCGCTTTGGGAATACCGCATCTATCACTCAGTTCTTTGACTTTAATATCCTGAAAATCCAGCTCATTTCTTAAATTTTCCCTAAAACTGCTCATTCTTAAAAATAGTGATATTTCATTGAAACAGCTATTGTAGACATTTATATATAAATGTATAATCTTTCGGGAACATTGATAAATAAATGTTTTTTCAAAGAAATAATGAAATTTAATGAGGAACTTATTGTGACATTATTGCGTAATTTGTCATTTATAAGGGTGATCAGTATGAAAAAACAGCAAAACTTCAGTTTTGTAATTTTTACCCTTCTTTTTCTGTTACCGTTTTCCCCGTGTTGGGCAGGGGGCAAAAAGGACAATGGCGTACAAACTCAACAACAACCGCAGACCCAACAGCAACAGGTTTTTTCTGCTTCTTCATCTCCTCCTACCGTATATTGGACCGGAGACGGCGGCAAAGGTATAAAGATTGCCGTGCTTGAACCGTCCGGCAAGGGGCTTTCCGAAGCCGAAAAATGGATGCCCTCCATGGTTCAGGGTTCCATTACTGGGGATTTTCAAAAGTATTCAGCCATGACCATTATTGATCGGCAGAACCTTGAAAAAATCCTCGGTGAACAAAAGCAATCATTGTCCGGGAATTATTCGGATGATGATTATATCCGCATCGGCAAACTTACCAATACCCGGTATATTCTTGCCGGTTCCGTAACCAAAACCACCAGCGCCTATATGCTGGAACTCGCCGTAACGGACGCGGAATCCG
>Ga0268262_10000847_pt1 | contig 39570 bp, 36 predicted proteins | sample TergutNc150P3_FD_190354 | JGI IMG/M metagenome (GOLD analysis project Ga0268262, IMG submission 190354) | Nasutitermes corniger P3 segment gut microbial community from laboratory colony in Florida, USA - Nc150 P3 (SPAdes) (version 2) | ecosystem: Host-associated > Arthropoda: Insects >...
GAAATCATAGAATAAATACAGCAATAGCATGATCTTTTATAAATTTCGAAAATAATTTACTGAAAGTGGTTAAGAAAAATTAGATAGAGATGAAAATCTTATCAAAAATTAAAAATTCAACAGTCTCAACATAGGTCTATCATAGAATGATAGACATGAAAAAATTTTGTTTTTTTTGATTTTTTATACATGGAGTTAAATAATCTAAAACTGACAGGAAACATGAGACTACGCACCACTGAAGGCAACGCAAACGGGAATAGGTCTGCTGAGCGAAGTTAGGGGATTTTTTAATTATTTTTTTATTAACCTTACAAAACAACTGCTATTGACGATTAACCTATTGCATCCAATATTAATTATTTGCACCTTTTGCAGCATTACAAGCAGGACAAGATACTTGTCCGTTTTCTACTGTTGTTTTTCCGCCTTTTGACCATGGTTTTATATGATCGGCATGCCAATTCCCCCAATCACATTTTTCCCCATTACATTTTATTTTTATTTGACAAATACCATTATATTTTCTATAGATGGCTCGTCTTTGTTCCTCTGAGAACAATCGGTTATTATCTTTCAGTTCGAGTTCTGGCATATACTCTAATAAATGTCTGAATAAAAATTCATACCTCCCTTTCACAGACTCTACTGAATCCGTACTATGACTAACTAATGTTTCATAATGAAGTATTTCAGGATCACATTCTTCCTCTTCTCTAAATTTAACTACTTCACCTCTTCTGTATTCTTCAAACTCAATAAACCAATTATTGAGTTCGGTTTTTTTTTCTGTGATTACATATTTATCAAGTAATGATGAAAAAATCATATAGAGAGTAATAACTGCAGACCATTCCAATTCAGGGGTCTTTTGTGGAAAACAACTATAAAGAAAATCTAAAGTCCTTTTTATCTTTTTTGCTTTCCTTCCCTTTTCATCAAACCCAGTATTTTCAGCATACATTTTATTTAAATCCCCATTTTTTATACTACATGGGCCTCCATTAATTTCGAGTTTCGTCATTTGAGCAACAATTTGTTCAAACACATAGCGAGTATTTTTCCTTTTGCAACTATCAAAAAATTTATGCTTTGCAATCGTTTTAACAAAATTACGCATATTCCCTGACATTGCATTTCTTTTCTCCTGGGCATTTAAAGAAGTCCCATTTTGAAGACGTAGAAACATTTCTCTGACTTCTTCTTCATCAGCTTCAATAATAACAATATCCAATGGATAAATATCAAAAGACCGCCTTAATTTAGATGGAAGTGCCTTTTCCTTTGAATATTTTAAATTACTCATATCAACACCATCTATTTGATCCATATCTTTGCCCAAATCAAATTCATTTGACATAAAACTCCAAATAGCATTTAGGCGTTGCTGTCCATCAACTACTTCATATTTATCTTCTCCTATTTTTCTCCAATATAATTTTGGAATATCATACCCTCTCAAAATCGTATCGATCAGAAGCCTTGAAGGTCTACGGAGAATGCCCTGATATCATACCCTCTCAAAATCGTATCGATCAGAAGTCTTTTTTGGGCAACTGACCACACAAGAGGGCGTTGGTAATCAGCTTGTGTATCAATTTGATCTTGAATTCCATAAAGTGTTGATAAAGGCCATGGTTGTGCTGGTGGTTTCATTATTTTTATCACATTAAATTATTTAAATTATGGCTACTAAATGAGCTAAGTGATGTCAAGATATTTTTTTACGTTTATTTTAAGCATTTCCTCTATATTATTTGTTATTGAGGGTTTTATAAAGTTTGTTGGTATTGATCTTCACACTAATTGGCTTACCTGTTATTATCTTACTGATAACTCTAAATGAAAACAGACTGAAATATTTCGTCTTTTCAGAATTACGGTCAAATGATACAAGAATATCTACATCGCTTTTCTGGGTAAAATCGTCTCGAATTGATGATCCAAATATTGATAATTCCACAATATGGTATTTTTTACACAGCAGAACCACATCATCTAACTTAAGAAAAATACCCTTTTTTTGTAATTTTTCTATTGTCTCCATGATAACCCTCTTAAAAATTGAATTATATTGTATGATTAGATTTTGCGCAAGCCTTTTATTTTATCTTAATTGAATGATTTTTAGCGGGACAATACTTTGAGGCTATTAAAAATTTCATTTTCAAGTAAAAATCATATAAAAATATCCCTCGGCTTGCTCCCCTGCTGAGGTCCTATGTAGCCAAGCTCTTCCATCTTCTCAATAATACGCGCAGCCCTGTTATAGCCGATACTCAAGCGCCTTTGCAGATACGAGGCAGAAGCCTTTCTCGTCTCCTCAATAATTTTTAGAGCCTCTACAAAGAGTTCATCGTTTTCATCATTGATCTCTCCGTCTTCGTCCTGAAAGACCGATTCTTCAAAATCAATATAATCGGGCGCGCCTAAAGTTCTTAAATGAGTTACTACAGCCATTACCTCATCCTCAGAGATAAATGCGCCTTGTATCCTGACAGGGTATGAACTCATGGGCGACTGATACAGCATATCGCCTTTGCCTAAAAGTTTTTCTGCGCCGTTCTGATCAATAATAGTTCTTGAATCTGTCTTCTGCGCAACCTGAAACGCTATGCGCGCCGGAAAGTTAGCCTTTATAATACCGGTTATAACATCTACCGACGGTCTTTGAGTAGCCAAAACAAGGTGTATGCCGACAGCCCTTGCTTTTTGAGCAATACGCGTTATATAGCCCTCTATATCTTTAGATGCAACCATCATAAGATCTGCCAGCTCATCAATAATAATAATTATAAACGGAATCTTCTCCCCGCCCTTTTTATCTTTAGAGATCTTATCGTTATATGATAATATATCCCTCGTATTCATTGCCGCAAGGAGTCTATATCTTCGTTCCATCTCAAAAATAGACCACTTTAACACCGCAGGTACAAGGTGAGGTTCTGTGATTACCGGAGTAAGCAAATGAGGCGTACCGTTGTATAATTGCAATTCTACCATCTTAGGGTCAACAAGTATAAACCGCACATAGTTCGGATCATAATTATATACAATACTGGTTATTATTGAATTAACGCATACGGATTTACCTGCGCCTGTCGCTCCTGCAATTAACAGGTGGGGCTGATTTTTTAAATCGATCATTACAGGCACGCCAAGTACGTCTTTCCCCAGTGCTACCTTTAAAGTCCCTTTCTGTTCCTTATATGACTTGGATTTGATTATATCTCCAAGAGTTACCATCTCTCTCTTTATATTCGGCAGTTCTACTCCAATTGCAGACTTACCGGGTATTGGAGCTACAATCCTTACCCTGTAAGCTGCAAGTGCCATTGCTATATCGTCGGCAAGGCTGACTACCCTGTTGATTTTAATGCCTGCTGCAATCTGCATCTCATAGAGTGTAATTACAGGTCCCCTGTTGACATTGACAATACGTGATTCTATTCCAAAATCGGCAAGGGCGCGTACAAGGAGCTCCGAATTTTTCTTTACCTCAACCTCCCATGTTTCGCTGTCAATAGGTTCGGAATTATGCAAAAATGTTGTAGGAATAATATATTCTTTATTTATACGAAGTTGTTTAAATACATGTTCTTCGGCAATAATTTCGTCCGGGTCTGAAAAAAATTCGTCGTCTTTTTCTATATCTTCACTCTCGCCTGAAGTATCTTTATCGATTTCATAAATACGATTTTTTTTCAGAGAATATTCATCTGCTAAAGAATTATCTATAGCAGCCTCATCCGATTTTAATTCAAGGGTTGGACTATCGAGTCGATTGTCCCTGCAAACTTCGTATTCTTCGTAATTATCAAATTTCCCCTTTTCATAATACTCTTCTGTTACTATAGGATCGCTTCCGGCAGAAAAAGAGATATTGTCCGAAGTTAAAACGGAATCTTCATTAAGACCTAATTCATTAAGACCAAATTCGTCTTCCTTTAACAGCTTGGTTTTATAATCAATGGCGTCTTCATAAAAAACAGGCTGAGTATTTGCGCCTCTAAAAAACGTTTCTTCTGCGGCGGCTGATATATTCATCTCCAGATATTTAACCGAATCTTTTTCTGTCTCATTATCTTTTTTTCCTACAAAAATCTTCCTGCGTATAATCCACGGCATTTTTTTATTTTTTGTAAACTCTTCGGAAGTTGTATCAAGAGGGATCTGATCTTCATATTTTTTTAATGAAAACCATCCAAATAACTTTTTTAAACTTTCACTGCTTTTTGGTATCTTGTTATTTTCTAAAATTGTTGTAAGAGAAACAATCCCTAATAGTATAAAAGCCGCAAGATTCATAAATATTATAATAAGATATGATCCCACCGTACCTGTTACAGATTTAAAAAAATTATATATGTAATAACCGACAAATCCTCCGCTATTCTGATAATTTTCAAAGCCGGTTGCAAGAAGTGACGAAAGACCTATAGTAAGAAACAGTAAAGAAAAAAGTTTATCCTTTATTGATGAAATTTCCCCATGCTTAAAAATAACCCAACCTGAGATAAAAAGCATTATTGTAAAAATATATGATGTAATACCAAATGCCGACCTGAATATATGCGCAAAAAACGCGCCCATAGGACCAATTAGATTTGAAACAGGTTGATTTAATACAACAGCCTTATAGTCCGTATTAACATAACTTGCAATACTGAGAAAAAATATCAGCCCAATAAGGAATATAAGTATTCCCCATATATCTCTATACTTTTTATCCTTTAACACTGCTCCCTCCGCAGTTAAATATTAAGCTTCTTTAAAATCAGCTAATAATAAGAAACTTAATAATCAATCCCGAAACGCCAAGTACAATGGTATAATAGCCAAAAATGTTAAGCTTCACATTTTTCACAATCCAAAAGAGAATCCTGATTGATACAAGTGCTACAATAATCGCTGTAAACATACCTGCCAAGACCGGCGCAAAAATATAAGAAGGATAAGCGCCTCCAACAACTTTCAATCCTTCAAGTAAACCTGCGCCTGCAATTACCGGTATAGCCATTAAAAAAGAAAAGCGCGCAGCCTCAACGCCTTCAAGCCCGCAGAGCAATCCTCCTGCCAGCGTTGACCCAGATCTTGAAATACCCGGTAGTATTGCTATTGCTTGACATAATCCTACTATAATTGACCTGAAAATTCCTATCTCCTTAAATTTTCGGTCTTTTGAGGGAATTTTATTAGCGGCAATAAGTATAAATCCATTAATAATAAGAAAAATCAACACTATTGTTACGGATGAAAAAACTGTCTCAATATACTTATGGAAACAAAAACCTATAATACCTGCCGGAATAGATGCAATAATTATATAAATTCCGGAAAGAAAATCAGGATTAGAAAAGTCTCTTTTAATTAATCCCGTTAAAAAACCTTTGATAATTATAAATATCTCCTTTCTCATATATATCATAACAGCAATGAGCGTTGCAACGTGAAGACTGACATTTATCAAAAGATTTATCTCATCACCCGAATCGCCCATTAAATTTTTTATAATATCAGTCTGTTCTAAAAGCGCTAAATGGCCCGATGAAGATATTGGTAGAAATTCCGTTACGCCTTGAAACAGCCCAAGTATTATCAAGACAAAAAACATATTTATCATTCTATACCTCTATTACTTTAACAACTATTATTGGATTTCTTTTGGTAAGCTTGTATATATAATTCTTTAAACTCTTTTTAAGAAAATCTTCAATCTCTATGCAGGTTTTTCTTTCTATTAACATTCTATATAATTTTTCTTCAATATCCTTTTGCAAAAGGTTATGAATCTTTGTGTTATCATTGTTTATAAATCCCTTAGTTACAATCTCAGGTTTACTAAGAGGCATACCTTGAGATATTACCATTGATGCATAAAATATTCCGTCTGTTGACATTAAATGTCTTTCTTTAATTACATTACTTGACACATCGCCTATTTCATCTCCGTCAACATACATCTCTACAAGTGGGATTTGGCTGACCTTCTTAAAACTTTTTTTTGTTAATTCGATAATATCGCCGTTTTTTGCAATGACTATATGCGACGGTTTAATATTTAAACTCTCTGCAATATCCGCATGTTTTTTTAACTGCTTAAATTCTCCATGTATCGGCATAAAAAATTTAGGTTTGGTAATTGCAAGCATCAACTTCAGCTCCTTTGAAGCTCCGTGACCTGAAACATGTATATCTTCATTTTTATCATAATATACGTCCGCTCCGATCTCCATCAGGGAATTTACAATATTTGTCACCATCCTCTCATTGCCGGGGATTACAGAAGCTGTTATGATTACAGTATCTCTCTCTCCTACAATAATATTTCTGTGAGTACCAAATGCCATTCTTGCCAGAGCAGACATAGGTTCTCCCTGCGTGCCAGTACATATTATTACAAGTTTTTTATGAGGATATTTACCTGCATCTTCGATCTTTACTATAGTATCTTTATTTATATCGAGGAAGCCAAGCGTGTTTGCAATCTCAATATTCTTCTGCATGGATAAGCCGGATATTGCTATTTTTCTATTAAACTTGCGCGCAGTATCAAACACCTGTTGAATCCTTTGAAGATTAGAAGCAAATGAAGCGACAATGATCCTCCCCTTAGAATCGGAAAAAATATCAGAAAGTCTGTCAAGGAGCGCAGATTCTGATTTGGTAAAGCCGTCCTTCTCCGCATTGGTGCTGTCGGACATTAATAGCGCTACGCCCTTCTCCCCATAGTGGGCAAATCTATATATGTCTGTAACCTCTCCCTCTACAGGAGAAAAATCTATTTTAAAATCTCCCGTATGTATAATAGTACCGGCAGAAGTCTCTATAGCTAAGCCTACGCCGCCGATTATCGAATGATTAACGCCTATAAACTCAATTGTAAAACCGCCTGTCTTTTCTATCTGCCTTGGTACAACTTCTATAAATTTAGGCGTATAATGAAGCGGTTTCTCTTCAAGCCTGCTCTGAATAAGTCCTATAGTCAGTTTTGTTGCATATATAGGCACTTGTACCTCTTGAAGCAGAAAAGCTATAGCTCCAATATGATCCTCATGACCGTGTGTAACAACAATAGCCTTTACCTTTGACCTGTTCTGTTTAATATAAGTAAAGTCAGGGATAATATAATCTATTCCGGGCATTTCATCTCTTGGAAACATTATCCCGCAATCTACAATAATTATCTCATCATTCTGTACAAAAAGCGTTATATTTTTCCCAATAGCGCCGAGTCCGCCAAGCGGTATAATATTTACCTTATCTGCATCTTTTGAAATCTGTCCCTTCATATTCCCGAATGACCAAAACCTCCTTCATTCCTGTCTGTTGCGCTTAACTTATCAACCTGAATAAACTCAGCCTTAAAAACGCGGGCAAAAACCATCTGGGCAATCCTCATGCCTTTTTCTATTTTAAAATCCTCTTCGCCAAGATTGGTTAAAATAATTTTTATTTCACCCCTATAGTCCGAGTCTATTGTTCCCGGTGAGTTTAAGACTGCAATCCCGTGTTTTAATGCAAGCCCGCTCCTTGGGCGTATCTGGCATTCATAGCCTTCAGGTATCTCCATAAAAATTCCTGTCGGAATAAGTTTAGTTTTTCCCGGTGATAAAATTACAGGTTCATCAACATTTGCGCAAATATCGGCGCCTGACGATCCCGCACTTTGATATTCCGGAACAATAGCGCCGGCGATTGACGAAAATTTAATCTCTATCTTAACCTCTGTCATAAATACTTTTTTATTTCCCTCATTAAACATGATTCTAATAATTCACACTTTCTGCAATGTTCGTCATTATTGTTAAAATCTTCCGGTATGCACATATTACTCTCATCAGCATGTAAAATATCGGTAAGTTTAATAAATTGATATTCATCATCATTTACGGCATTTGCTCCGCCTTTTTTCAACTTTTCCAATATTACCGATAATCTATTTGGAGTTTTTTCACTGTCACCGTTTAGTATTCTCTCCCTGTATTTAATCTCCTTATCCATTTTTGCCTTCATCTTTTTAGCAGAGAATTCAATCCCCCTTTTTTTGGATATGGCAAAAAAAATCAATCCGAATAAAAGTCCGCCAAGGTGTCCTAAATGCGATATACCGCTATTTCCGCCGGATGAAACCTGAGCCGCAAATTCTATTGCACCATAGATAAAAACAAGATATTTTGCTTTTATCGGGAGAACGAAAAAAATCAAAAGTTCTACATTCGGAAAAAGTATTCCAAAGGCAAGGAGAAGTCCGAAAATCGCGCCGGATGCGCCAATTGTAGGAATAAACATTCCTGCGTCGCCCATTATATAATTTACAACAAAGATGGTAATGCCGGCGCCTATACCTGTAAAGAAGTAGTATATGAGAAACCTCTTTGTTCCCCATAAATGTTCTATGGGAGCGCCAAACAGCATTAAACCATACATGTTAAAGAATATATGCATAAATCCGCCATGAAGAAACATATAGGTTACAAACTGCCAAACATAATATTTTGTTAAAACTACCCAAGGTATAAGACCAAAATAGTAATTTATTTTACTGGTACTGGTTTCAAGTATATTATCACCTATGGGCATATTAAAAGGCATTATATTATTTGGATCTGTATTTAAAATCTGCGTTAGAAGAAAAACGCTTATATTGATGAAAATAATTTTCATAACCCAGTTTCTATTGCTGCCGAAGCCGTTCATACTTTTTTATCCCTTTATTTTTTAAATGCGCTAACCACTTCTCCGATATACATTCTGTGGTAATCCTTTTCCGGATAATTAGATGCAATTGTACTGTCAATAAAGAATGCAGGATTAATATCCTGATAATATATTTTTCTGCACTCAATAACAAGCCTTGCTTCTTTAAAATAAATACTCCTGCCGTTACACTCAACAGGCGTAAGCCCTGTCTCCTTTACTTTATCTATCTCTCTTCCGGATTTAGCGCCGCATAAATTTAAACATCCCCTATACTTTTCGTCAAAAAATGAGAGTGTAAAAAAATCATACTTTTCAATAAAACCATATGTATATCGATGCGGTCTTATATAGATATGGCATACAGGTTTATTCCAAAGAAAACCAAATCCTCCCCACGAGGCTGTCATTGTATTAAAGTCACCATTTACTCCTGCAGTAACAAGCATCCAATCATTGCCGATAAGTTTAAACGTATTATCATCAATTTCTTTATGACTTATTTTTATTAACTCACTCATATTATCATTCCTCATTATCATTTCTCCTAATACTCTATATTATTTTTTACTATTTTTCCTTTGAAGTTAATGTTAAAATATCCGCGCCTTTTTCAGTTACACATATAGTATGCTCCCACTGCGCAGATAATAAGCCGTCAATAGTAACTGCTGTCCAGCCGTCTTTGAGAAGTTTTGTTTGATATTTCCCGGCATTTATCATAGGTTCTATTGTAAAAATCATTCCCGGAAACATGTGTAAACCCCTATACCCCACATTATAATGATGAACATGAGGTTCCTCGTGAAAATTCAGACCAATGCCGTGACCGCCATAATCTCTGACAACAGAAAATCCGTTCTTATCTGCATGTTTTTGAATCACCTCCCCAATCTTGCCGAAGTCATTATATGGCTTTACTTGTTCAATTGCCATATAAAGACACTCCCTTGTAACTCTCACTAACTTCTTAGCCTCTGCGCTAACCTCGCCAATCATGTACATCCTGTTTGCATCGCCGTAATATCCGTTTAAGATACTGGTTACATCAACATTTATTATATCTCCGTTTTTTAATACTGTAGAATCTGGAATCCCATGACAGATTACATTATTCAGAGAGGTACATACGCTTTTAGGGAATCCATTATATCCCAATGTAGCAGGTATAGCTCCATGCCTTATAGTATAATCGTGGACCAATTCATTAATATCATTAGTTGTAATACCCTCTGTTATTTTTTCATCTAACATATCAAGTATATTGCCGGTCAATTTACAGCATTTGGCAATACCGGCAATTTCTTCCGAATTTTTAATCTTAATGCCTTTAGGTGCTATAATTTTTTTAGGTGTACCTGATAAGGCATCCGACTCCATGTGGCATTTCTTGTATTTTTTTCCGCTCCCGCACCAGCATAGATCGTTTCTAAGTAATTTCATTATTTCGTGAACCTTAAGTTTTTACTTTAATATTATTTAAAATCTATTTTTTTATTAAGTTCAATTATTTTATTAAGAAGTACGGGAAAATCTATCAGATATACAACATTACCGTATTCTATTAACACCATATTTCTGCAAATTCCGATTATATTCCAATCATGGGGGAGATAACCCTTATCGCCATTAATACCTTCGATTATGCAGTTTTTATCCTGCATCACTATAAAGCCGTCTTCAGCTATAAAAATATTGTTAATCCAAGCCATGTTCTTAATACTATCCCTTTTCTTTATGGGGATTTCATATTTTTCAACAGACCATTTACCTGTAGCGCCGCGAACATATAAAAGGTTTATATCTTTCATATTAAATTCTAATGAAGAAGCCGAAATATTTTTCATTAAAGAATTTCCACCGGATGCATCAAAGACGCTAATATAATATGATCCGGCAATTCCAATATTTAATACAATGAATTGGTCATTAACAAGTATTGAAGATTTAAAATATTTTTTATACGGCGAGGAATATTCTCCGGAATCCATTCTTGTAATTTCTTTATCTTCATGGGACATTTTAAACATTTTACTATTTGAAAGATAGACAACGTCTTTACCTTTTAAAGCTATAGCATCAATTCTCTCTTTTTTTTCCGATTTATATATTGTATAAGGATTACCGTCATCATTAAATATACAAAATCCCTTATTATTGCCAAGAACTATGCTGTCTTTATTCATATCAGCAAAGCTAATATTCTCTTTTATGCTTTCATCACCCTGAAGAATAATCTTTTCCGGATATACTACTTCAATATTATCTCTTAAAGAAATAACTATACTTTTATTAAAAAAGATATGCTCATAGTTTACAGTTGTTTTAGAAAATGCTATAAGAAACATATTCGTAATTTGAGTTATATTATCACTCTTATCATCGCCTTTTTCCGCATCATATTTCCTGAGCATTCTCTCATAAACAGATTTCGGAGAATTTAAACAAGATAGTCCAATAAGTAGAATGATAACAGCTATTAATACTGCTATAGTCTTTTTAATGATTTTCATTGTTATTTTAAATCCATTTTACTTTTCTAAAAGACTTTTAATTTAATATTATAAAAACCCTATCATATTTATACATATTATTCTGGCAATAAATTTATCGGGAAATAAACTTAAGCGGATAATACTGCGCAATGAAAAATTACTTGAAATATCAAATGCAATAAAAAGTATGCATAAATTATATAAAAGGGGATAAAATTTTACAATAATGTCTAAAATAATAAGCATATACGATACAACTCTTCGTGACGGAGCTCAAACAGTCGGAATATCATTTTCCATTCATGATAAAATAAGTATAACTAAGATTCTCAATTCTATTAAAGTGGACTATATTGAAGGCGGCTGGCCCGGCTCAAACCCAAAAGACGACAGCTTTTTTTCGGAAGTAAAGAAAATACCAATAGATCATTCAAAGATAGCCGCATTCGGTTCAACCAGACGAAAGGAGTTCAAGTGCAGTGACGATCCGAATATTCAGGCATTAGTCAATTCAAAAGCCGATGTATTAACAATTGTTGCAAAGACATGGGACTTTCAGGTAACTAAGGCTCTTAATATGGAGCTTAATGAAAATTTAATTCTTATACATGATACCGTAGCATATTTAAAAGATCTCGGCTTTGAAGTTTTTTTAGATGCGGAACATTTTTTTGACGGTAATAAATCTAATGAAGAATATTCAATGAAATGCCTTGAAAAAGCCTGCGATGCCGGTGTTGATATGATAGTGTTATGCGACACAAACGGCGGTACTCTCCCGGCTGAGGTTTATAAAATAACAGCCGCAGTAACATCAAACATTAAAGCGCCTGTAGGCGGACATTTTCATAATGATACGGGCGTTGCTGTTGCTAATTCAATGTATGCAGTTGATGCCGGAGCAGTATCAATTCAAGGAACCATTAATGGTTATGGGGAGAGATGCGGAAACTGCGATCTGACTACATTTATTCCGAACCTTGTGTTAAAGATGGGATATAACTGTTCCTCTAAATCCGTATTAACGCATATTACCGAAGTAAGCAGATCTGTAAGTGAAATTGCAAATCTTACTCCTGTTGAAAGCAGACCGTATGTCGGAGATAATGCCTTTGCTCATAAGGGCGGAATCCATGTATCTGCCATGCAAAAGGATACAAGAACTTACGAGCATATAGACCCTGAACTCATCGGTAATAGAAGAAAGGTAATGATATCCGAACTTTCAGGTAAAAGTAATATAGAATTTAAAGCAAAAGAGCTTGGTATAGATATTGATAATAAAGATATAAATATATCAAAAAAGGTTCTTGCAAAGATAAAAAGTCTTGAAGAAAAGGGATTTCAATTTGATGCGGCTGAAGGTTCATTTGAACTGATTATCAGAGAAGCAACTGGAGAATTTACTCCATTCTTTAAATTTTTGGGGTTTAGACTGATAACAGAGATGGATGAAACAAACAGGCTTGAGTGCGAGGCTACAATAAAAGTTGAAGTTGAGGGGATACTTGAGCATACTGCGGCTAATGGAAACGGACCTGTAGACGCAATAGCTAATGCTTTAAGGAAGTCCTTAACTAAATTCTTTCCTGAAATTGAAAATATGTTCTTAACCGACTATAAAGTGCGTGTTTTAGACGATAATTCGGGAACAGCTTCCAGCGTGCGTGTTCTTATTGACCAAACAGACGGAGTTGACCACTGGGGTACTGTTGGAGTCTCATCAAACATTATTGAAGCATCGTGGATGGCGCTTGTTGACGGTATAGAATATCTTCTTTATAAAAAAGACAAAAATAAATAAAACAGTTGTATATTTTAAAACTATTGATATATAATACCATATTATTAACCTGAGTAATGATTATGAGATTAAAACCTTTGATTACATTGTCCTTTATAATTTTGCTGCAGCCTGTAGTATATACTGCATGGGTCCCGTATGAAAAAGTTATTGCTGTTGTAAACAATAGAGCGATTATGGAGAGCGAAATAGATCAAAAATTTGAAAAACTCAAAGCAACAAAAAAAATACCCGCCTCAAAAATAAATTATGAAAAAAGCCGCATACTTGATCAGATGATAGAAAATGAACTTATATTTGAAACAGCGGAAGAAGAATCTATAGTAGTATCCGACAAAAAGGTTATTCAGCAGCTTGAAGAGGTTCTTGCCAGATTTTTTAGCAGCAAAATTTCAAAAGATACAGACCTGAAAAAAACAGTAGAAAAAGTATCAAAAGAAATGGAAAAGTATCTGGAAAAAAGATTTGAAATTAATTACAAAATTGATCCTGACTTAAAAATGTTCATAGATTATATTGAAAGAAATGAAAAAACGGATTTCTTTTCATTTTTTAATGAAGTAAAACTAAAGATTACACGCGAGCAGATAATTTCTTTAACAATAGGTATGACACCGCCTTCACCCGAAGAAGCAAAAAAATGGTATAATGCAAACAGATCCAAATTAGGATTTGAAGTCTATGTTAAACATATTCTTATTATCCCAAAGAGCGGTTCTCTCTCTGATGAAAGAGAAGCTAATAGTAAAGCTGAAGAGATTAGACAGCAGATAATGTCAAATCCTGCTAACTTTGAATCACTTGCAGTTAAATATTCACAGGACCCCGGTTCTGCTAAAAGCGGCGGAGACCTTGGCTGGCAGATGATTGCCCAATTTGACCCGTATTTTGCCAATAATGTGGCAAGGCTTTCAAGGAAGGGAGAAATATCGCCTGTGTTTAAATCCGGCTTTGGATATCACATTGTAAAATATATGGGGAGAAAGGATATCTCCTATGAAAAAGTAGAAAGGATGATCATGTATATGCTTTATACCGAGAAGGGGCATGAACAATTTAAAAAATGGATACAGCAAAAAAGAGTAGAATCTTCAGTGGTAATTCATATGGAATATGTTAAAGCTTAAACGGTTGGACTAATGACTGATGTAATTATACATATTGAAGGTAATTTAAAAGATGAAGAACTCTGTTTCAATAATCTTTTTGTTCCTGAATTGATTAAGGATAAGATTATAAATAAAAATCCAAATATAAATGTCTATTACTCAATATCTTCAGCCTACAAAGGAAAATTAAGCGGTTTAACAAATACTATAATACGCGAAGATTCGGAAGACGTAACCTTTTGGAAAAAATTTTTTAATAGCAGCAAATCAGATCATGCAATAGTATTAAAGGGAGACGCACCGTTTTTTGACATTGATATTTTAAATGAGATGTTAGAGATACATCTTAAATATCTTGCAGAATTTACATTTTCGGAAAATCTGCCAGAAGGATTTGCATGCGAAATATTCTCGCGTGAATTAGTAAACCAAACTCCCGATACTGACGAGAAGACCCTTCCATTAAGTCAAGTTGTAAAGGCAAATATTAACAAATTTGATGTTGAACTCTTTTACAAAGACCCTGATATTCGCAAGCTGAGAATACCATTTCGCCTTAACAACAGCCGCGACAAAAAAATAATGGAGAATATTTACAGCATAAATAAATCTATTCCGTCTTATACCGATGTGAAGAATATTATAGACTCAAACCCGCATGTCCTCTTCATAGGACCATCATATATAGAGGTCGAATTAACAGGCAGGTGCGAACTCGACTGCCTGTTCTGTTACAGAAATACTCTTGGTCCTGAGCATGGAGATATGGAGTCAAAGACTTGTGCTTCTATATTAGAGAATTTGCGGGGATTCAATTTGCCATATACGCTCTGTTTCAGCGGTTCGGGAGAGCCCATGGAACATCCGGAATTTTACTCATTAATGGAAACGGCATTAAAGGAAAATTTACTTGAACAGTTAATAGTTGAAACAAACGGCATTAAAGCAGATTCAAATTTCAAAAACTTTATATCAAAACCGGAAAATCAAAAAGTAAAAGTAATTATCAATAATAATGCCTTTGAGAAAGAATCATATATAAGATTTCATAAAAAAGACGCTTTTGATTCCGTATTTAATAATATTATATCCCTTGCGGAATTAAACTCTAGTGAGGAGAGGATATATATTCAGATAATGAAGATAAATGAGACCGACGAGTTAAGCAAGGAGAGTGACGTAAAATCATACCTTGATAAATATTACAATTTTTGGGAAAAACAAAAAGTGCCTATTATTCTACAAAAACAAAATATCTACTTTGGAAGAATTACCGACAGAAGATATTCCGACCTTTCGCCTGCAAAGAGAACGCCCTGCTGGCATTTACAAAGAGATATTTATATACTATCCGACGGAACCATAACATTTTGCAAGCAGTATATAGACGGCAAAAATAATTACGGCAATATAAAAAATTCAAACCTTGAAGAAATCTGGAACAGGCAGAAAGATTCATTCTTAAAAGATTACATGGAAGAATTGCCGTCAGATTGCAAAAACTGCGACGAATGGTACACATTTAATTTTTAATCTTAAAACAAAATGAAAACAATAGCCATAATTCAAGCACGAATATCTTCAACAAGACTTAACTCCAAAGCTCTCCTTAATCTTAGCGGTAAACCAATGATCTGTCATGTTATTGAAAGGACTAAGGCTATTAAGGGGATTGAAGCCGTTATGCTTGCAACAGGCAAGGGAGAAAAAAATCATCCCCTATTAGATATAGCGTCTCAATCTAATATTGAATTTTTTGCAGGACCTGAGGATAATGTACTTGAAAGATTCTTTTTAGCTTCAAAAGATAAAAATTGCAGCTATATAATACGCGTAACAGGAGACAATCCCCTAACGGATTTTGAATCTGCATCTATGGCTTTGGAGTATGCCTTAGAGACTAATGCGGATCATGCCGCAACTTTGGGGATACCATTAGGAACAGGCGTTGAGGTTGTTAAAAAATCCGCATTACAAAAAGCATACGAATCTGGACACGAACCTCACCATAAAGAGCATGTTACACCGTATATTAAAGAACACCCCGAACTGTTTAAAATAGTAAAATATCAGTCGCCATTAATAAATCCGTACCCAAATCTAAGACTCACAGTTGATACATTGGAGGATTATAAACTCATGGAGATAATATATAACGAACTGTATCACAGCGCTTTAATAAAACTCAAAGATGTTATAGACTTAATAAAAAGAAAGCCCGAAATTCAGTCCATAAACAGCAATATAAAACAGAGACCAATGACGCATCACGCAAATGAATAAAAAAAGAAATGAATAAAAAAAAAATTATAATAGTAACAGGAACAGGCGGCATACTCGGTACAGGTCATTTCCAAAGAATGACAAATCTTGCTGTTAGCATAAATAAAAAGAAGAATCTGTCCGCATCAATATTTCTTCCATATAATAATTCATATAATAAACATACAGTTACGGAAAAATTTAAAGATATTCTCACAGACAATATCCCCAAAGATACTGATCTTATAATCAGGGATATGCGCGATTCATCTGTTGCAGAAATAGAAAATCTAAAAACGACAGCCACTGTATTGGCAATAGACGATATTGGAGAGGGAAAAGATTCGGCAGATTATAAACTCTATCTGCTCCCGACAACATTAGAATCATCAAATAATATTAAATTAAGTCATGAACTCTTTTTATATGGCTATAATTTTATACAGGCAATCGAGTCATTAAAAGAAAAAATTTCCGTTAATAAAGATATTGATACTGCAATTTATCTCGGCTATGACCCTGACAAGGAACTTGTTTCAAAGATAAAAAACTCCATCAATAAAAATCTATCGGCAATCCTCTTATCAAACGGCGGAGCAACATCTCTAACAGACAGACTAATACCGCATGATATTCAATACGGAGAGGTATTATGCAGAAGCAAAATACTAATAACACATTTCGGTATAACAATGTTTGAAGGACATATATGCGGATGTAAAATTGCAGCTCTGAACCCTTCGGCTTATCACAGCGCTCTTACGGATATTATTTATGATGATTTTAATATTCTCTATATGTCGGATTATACGTCATTTGCGGCAGATGAAATGTTCAATATTATTAATCAAAATTTAAAAATTATTAATGACAAGGTAATAACAATTGATAATATACTTACAAAAATTAATTCAGGTAATGAAAACTTTATAAAATATATAAAAAAAATTTTATCTGTGAGGTAATCTATGGAACTGTATGATGCTATTATGAGTAGAAGATCTGTGCGTAAATTTACGGACTACTATGTTACCGACGAAGAGATAAATAAGATTCTTGAATCCGCTCAGTGGTCTCCGTCGTGGTCAAATACTCAGTGCTGGGAGTTTATTATTGTACGGGATAAGGAACTTATGGTGAAAATCTCTCAAACCTATTCCGAAACAAATCCGGCAAAGAACTGTACCGGATCGGCTTCTGTCTTAATTGCACTCTGCGCCAAAAGTAATCTTCCCGGTTTTAGGGATAATGCCAAATTAACAAAATTCGACTCATGGTTTATGTTTGACCTTGGATTGGCTGTTCAGAATATGCAGCTCACTGCTCATAATCTTGAGCTTGGAAGTGTTGTGGTGGGTTTGTTGGATCATAAAAAATGCGCCGAACTTTTAGAGGTCAAAGCCCCATATGAATTAGTCGGAATTCTCCCTATAGGTAAACCTGTTGAATTTAAAAAGACCGGTCCTAAGAGGAGAGAAATTTCGGAATTTACACATAAGGATAAATTTGATAAAAGATAAAAAAAGTTATTTAAGATATTTTAAACATAAGGTGAGATATGAAAGTTCTAATACCATTAGCAGAAGGATTTGAAGAGACCGAAGCTATTACAGTCATAGATATACTGAGGAGAGCAGGAATTGATACTGTAACTGCAGCTTTAAAGAAAAATCCCGTAACAGGGTCGCATAAAATTTCGGTAGTAGCCGATAAATTATTAGATGAAAATGAAGAGTTTAATGCAATTGTACTGCCCGGCGGAATGCCCGGAAGCAGTAATTTAAGAGATGACAATAGAATTATAAAGATCATAAAAAAAATAAATGCTTCAGGCGGATTAACAGCAGCGCTATGCGCAGCGCCCATAGTACTCTCTAAGGCGGAAGTATTAAAAGGAAAAAAATATATATGTTACCCGGGATTTGAAGATGAAATTGCAGATGGTATTTTCACCGATAAAGATGTTGTTGTTGATGGAAATATTATTACAGGAAAAGGCGCAGGTCATGCGGTTTTATTCGCCTTATCTATTGTAGCCCATCTAAAAGGAGAAGTCGCAGCAAAAAAGGTCAGCAATCAATTAACACTCGATTAATTATAGCAACATAATTTATCTGCGTTAATCTTAAAAAATCTGCGTCATCTGCGTGCCAATTATAAGAATCCACTTAAACATTATATTAGAGAATAATACTAACTCATTTTAGATTATAATGTTGACAGAAAAACGATTATATTTTAGAAAGTTTACTATATATAATTTTAAAACTTATCATAATCTTTATAATAATGAATATAAACTATGAAAATAAATCCATTTAAAGATGCTAATCTAAATGATCTGAAGCAGAATATAAGCGATTTTTTTATAGATCATTTTGAAGATAAAAGGCTCAAACTAAAGACTTTTTGGAAAAAGTTCAAAAATAAGGGAAATGAGCGAATTACAATTATGTTCATACCCCATTCCGAAAAGAAGATAGTAAACTTCCATGTATCCATATTCACAATCACATCAATAGCAGCCTTTATTATTATTACAGTATTAGTGACGTCTATATTAATAATAGACCATTCATCTACAGTAAAAGAGATAACTATTCTAAAAAGAGGGGAATCGGATTCAAAAGAACAGTTAGAAATCTACAAAAAGGAGATTGAAACACTGCAAACAATATTTGAACATGGCTTAAAACCTGTTTTAAAAAATGTATATAATTTATCAACAGGTGAAGACAAAAATACACTCTGGGCAAAAGGCGGAGGTGGAAATCTAAATCCGGATCAGGCAGACAGCGACTCTAATGAACTTAGTGATGATGATTCTGCAGCAAAAGTACACTATATGCAGGAAATTAAGCAGGAACTTGTAATAACTAAAGATGTTATTGGAAATCTAAAAAACTTTCTAAATTACAGAAAAAAGATTATTGAAAATACGCCGTCAATATGGCCGGTAGAGGGCTATATAGTTTCGCAATATGTTGAGAAAAAATCCCCTTATTCACTCAAGAGGGAAAATCATAAGGGGATAGATATAGAGACATTTCCATGTGCAGAGATAAAAGCTACGGCACCCGGAAATGTTAGTGAAATTAAATGGCATCCTATACTTGGACTTACAGTTTCAATCCGCCATAAATATGGTTTTACAACATCCTACAGTCATTGTCAAAGAGTATCGGTGGAAGTTGGACAGAAAATTCTAAAAGGAGAGGTGATAGGTTATACGGGAAAGACCGGCAGCGCTGCCGAATATATGTGCTTTTATCAAATTAAAATCGGCACAGAGTATGTTAATCCCATGCCGTATCTAAACAGGATATCTAAATAAAAAAAGGCTCACCATAAAGTGAGCCTTTTATATTAAAACTTCTTTTGTTAAATTCTTTAACTATTTCTCCATTGAATTATAAACATATTCTGCAAGGTCATACGTTGTAAGATTCTCTATTTCAAGCTCCGTAGCTCCGTCTGAAAGCATTGTTAAACAGAACGGACATACGGTACAGATCTTTTTCGCTTCACTTGCATGAGCGTCCTTTGTTCTAAACTGATTAATCCTTGTACCGTGATGCTCTTCAATAAACATTCTTGCTCCACCGGCGCCGCAGCAAAAACTTGTCCCATGATTTCTGCTCATTTCAACAAATTGAGTTCCGGGAATTGCCTTAATAGCGCTTCGCGGCTCATCATATATCTCGTTGTATCTTCCGAGGAAACATGAATCGTGGTATGTAATCTTTTCATTAAGAGCTTCTTTCAATTTAATCTTTCCGCTCTCAATAATGTCTGCAATAATCTCAGAATGATGAAAGACTTCTATATTATATTCAAGATGATTGCCGTCTGATCCCATTCCGACCTTAGCAAAGGATTTATACTCTTTCTTGAGCATATTATAGCAATGCGGACATGTTGCAATAATCTTTTTAATACCATAGCCCTTAAATGTTTCCAAATTCTGTGTTGCAAGCGAATGGAACAGGTATTCATTTCCGCCTCTCATTGCCGCATCACCGCAGCATGCTTCTTCTGCGCCAAGGATACCTACCTTAATGCCGGCCTTCTTCATTATATTAAGGAAAGAAATTGCAACCTTCTGATTCCTCTTATCATAAGAAGCGGCGCATCCTGCAAAATATACATATTCAACATCAGTATCTTCCGCTAACATCTTTACGCCTAAATCGTCAGGCAGCCATGCTCCCCTTTCTCCGAATGCAAAACCATACGGATTAAAATTGGTTTCCATATTCATAAATGTAGTCTGAAGCTCAGGAGCCATATCTCCTTCCATAAGAACTTTATATCTTCTCATATCAATCATCTTAGGCACATGCTCAATATTTACCGGACATGCTTCCATACATGCCGCACAGTTTGTACATGACCAGAATTCATCCGGCTGAACATATCCCGACCCTTCGGTATTATCGCCGATAAGCGGGGTAGTCTCAAGCGCTGCCTTATCCTCGGCAACCATTAATTTAGGAATACGTTCTTCCATATTAGCTTTAACATCATTAATCATCTTCTTAGGGGAGAGCGGTTTTTCCGTTAAATGAGCAGGACAGTTATCCTGACATCTTCCGCATCTTGTACAGGCATCTCCGTCCATAAGCTGCTTCCATGTAAACTCTTCTACTTTACTTACGCCAAAACTTTCAGCAGCTTCAAATTCTGCAGGATTAATAACAGGCACGGTAAACTTTGTCTTTGAACACTCATTATTAAGGTTGCCGTAATAGATATTTAAAAATGAAATTAAAATATGACCTATTTTGTTTGTAGCAACAAGTCCGATGAAAACAAAAGCCGCAAGCATGTGTACCCACCAGTTAATATAGTGGCATATTCGTAAACAACCTTCGCTAAATACCGAAAACGGCATTGCAAGGGCATAACCAACAGGCGATGCTATCTTTTCAAATTCCGGGAAATCGGTTAATGCAATCCTCATAGATTCATTGAAAAAACCTGTTATAATAATTAATGTAATAAGAACGAGCGCAAAAGTATCGGTCGCTTTCGTATCTAACCTTGTCGGCTTAGTAACATATCTTCTGTATATAGCCATAAGAAGGCCTATTAGAACAACTAATCCAAATACATCGGCAAATAACGACCAGATAATATAAAAATCGCCATATATAAAGTGCACATTAAAAAACAGTCCTGTAAAGTCTTCTTGAACAACAATTATCATTGTAACTATAAAAAGACCAACAAAACCGAAAAATATACCTGCATGCATTAAACCCGGATATTTTTCTTTAAGAACCTTTGCTTGAAAAAAAGCATACTTAATAACAGCCAGTATTCTCTTTTCAGGAAAATCCGTTCTCAGTTCACCTTTACCCTGTCTCCAAATTAATACCTTCTTAATAATAGTATAAAGCAGATAAAAGACAGCGGCAAACATAAAAATGTAAACCCCCCATCGCATAAATCCATGGGGACCACCGACGTTGAAATAAAATTCGCGCGTAACATCATGACTCGTCACACCAAAAGAATCGGCAATACTCATTTCAATACTCCTCCTAAAATATCAATTCTATAAATTTTTATAGTTAATTACTAATAAATAAACACTTCTAAGATTAGAAATTCTGCATGTAAGATTTTTATTTCCGAATCAATAGATATATTTATGTTTTGTTTCTTTATATTTATATTATAAATAAATTGTCAACAAAATTTCATTTTGTATTAATTTATAATATATTCGGCGAATATGTCTAAACCGTAATTTTTGTTATTTGTTATGGTTTACTTTTATTAAAAATAATATATTAAAAATATTACATTGTCTTATAATCCGGTAAAATTAGGATATAATAGTTGACAGTAAAAAATGAGTTTTGTATTAATATACAAAGATAAATTTAAATAAAGGAGAGATTTATTTATGAAAAAAGTTTTGTTATTTATATTGTGTTTGGCGATTTATGGTTTTATCGGATGCGGGGGGGGACGACAGCAGTAGCGGTCCCTCGCTCACAATTGAAGCCAACGGAACAGCAATAAACAGTTTAACGCTCGTATCTTATCAGGAGGTAACTCTCAGAGCTGTTTATAAAGATGAAGACGGAGTTGAGCAGACACCAAGTAGCGTAGCTTGGACACGCAGCCATACAGGGCTCGGCTCTTTCTATACAGCCAATACTGCTACAGCAGTATTTAAAGCGACGAGCGGATCTATTTCAGGCACAAACGTGTTTATACAAGTAGAGTGTGACGGTTTAACAAAGAAAATTCCTGCAAAAGTTGAGTCGATGAGTATTGGGTTCTCATACTCGGGTGGCAATAATGTTGTTAATACAGGGTCAAAGCAAATTACTGCAACAGTTACGCGCAATGGAGTCACTGATACGACTGCCTCAATAACATGGTCAACTTCAAATCCTACCTATCCGGGAAATTTTTTACCGAATCCTTCATCTTCAGGACAGACTGTAACATATACTCCTTTAATTCCAAGCGGAATGACAGGTTCGATTTATGTAGAAGCTACTGCTTACGGAGTATCATTTAATCCTGGTATTTTTAATATCACAAACTAAATATTACTTTGCCGCTGTTGGTTTTATATTAAACGACGAGGCTGTCGGAGAAGTAAATTTTCCGGCAGCCTTTTTTGTTATAAGGGATAACGATTTTTTTAGTATATATAATATTAAATTATAATAATGAATCTATATGTTAATATATTATAAAAGAACAAATCAATAATCTTAAATAAATAATAATAAAAAAAATAAATTTATTCTTGAAATTAATATGAGTTTTTAATATAATCTTGGTATATACTACAATAAAAGGAGTTATATTATGAATAAAGAAAAAGAAGCTCTTGCTGCATCAAAATATGCAAATCTCCTTCCTAACGTATCCGATTATATAGATTTCTATGCAAAAAAAAAGAAAAACGCAATTGCATTGACTGAATTTGATACAGGGGAAAAGGTAAGCTGGGGAAAGTTTAATCAATCGGTTAATGCCTTTTCTGCTAAACTCCTCTCTATAGGATTAAGAAAGGGAGATATTGTTGCGACATCGCTCCCATTTCTCAAAGAACATATCTATTTAATCTACGCATGTTACAGGATAGGACTAATTGTTGCGCCGTTGGATCTCAGGTTAAAAGCCGACGAGATTGTGTACTGCCTTGAAAAAATTAAACCAAAGGCATATTTCTTCTTGGGTAAAACGCCTTTAGCGGATTTTAGACCAATGATTGCCGAGGTTATGAAAAATACAACAGGAATAAAATATTGGGTTCAGTTTCAGAAAGAGGCCGAATTTATTATGGACGGCGCTGTAGGGATTTCGGACTTTGTAAAAGATATAAAAAAGGTATTTATAAAAAGCTTATTCACAGGCAGCGTTAAAAAAGCCAGAAAGATTGTTGATAAGAGGGATCCGTGTCTGATAATATTTACAACAGGATCAACAGGCTCGCCTAAACCCGGGCTAATGTGTCATGAAAATATATCCATTCAAACAATTGGTCTCTGTGTTGGATTTGAACTTACTGAGAATGATAAAATGCTTGTTAATCTCCCTCCGTCTCATGTGGGCGGTCTTACCGAGCAGCTTGCAACTACAATATTCGGCGGAGGCGAATCTGTAGTACTCAATATATTTAATCCAGAAAAAACCCTTCAGGCTATAGAGCAGGAAAAAGTAACCATTATAGGACAGATACCGGCCCTTTTTAATCTTGAATGGCAGCTTCCTAATTATTCAAAATTTAATCTTTCATCTCTGCGTTTTATACTCTATGGCGGACAAGAGGTTCCTGTTGAATTTCTAAAAAAGATGCAGACTATGGCGCCAAAAATCGGAACAGGTCTTGGACTTACAGAGACTGCCGGTTTCTGTACCTATACCGATGTTAATGCAGGTGTTGAGGACATAGCAAAGAGCATAGGTTTTGACATGAAGTTAGCGCCTCTAACCGTAAGAAAACCTATGGAGAGCAACGGCATGGCAGGCGAAGAACTCCCAAACGGAGAAATCGGAGATATATGCTTTTCAGGACCGCAGGTATTTTTAGGCTACTATAATGATCCAGAAAATACTGCAAAGACTATTTCTAAAGACGGGTACTGTTATACGGGTGATATTGGATTTTATGACGAGTATGGCATCCACTTTACAGGAAGAGCAAAGTTTGTCATTAAAACCAAAGGATACCAGGTGTACCCTCAGGATGTTATAAATCATATATCAAAAAAACTCGGAGAGAGGGCATCATCTATTGCATGTATAGGCGTACCCCATTCTATTTACATGGAAGCAATTATGGCATTTGTTGAACCGTCACCGGGCGCCGCAATTACTCCGGAAGAGGTTTTGAATATGTGTAACGACATATCTTCTTATTCAAGACCTTTACATGTAGTAATACTTGATCCCGGCACTATGCCGTTAAACAGGGTTGCAAAAGTAGATTTAATAGAACTCAAAAAAACGGCAACTCAAATACTGGAAGACCTGCGAAAAAGCGGTAAATGGGACAAAGAATAAACAAACAGGAGAACAGATGTTATGATTAATAATATTGGATTGTTTCGCGCAATTATCCGTAACATCAACTCTAAGGCTATGAATAGAGAGATGATAGGATATACTCTGCATAGAGATTATGGACCATTCAGCATGGATGAAATAAATCAATATATTGACGCTACAGAGGACGATCCTTCAAAGTATTCACAATCTACCGTAGCGCCGCCGTTCTTTTTCTCAAGAGAACTCTATCCTCTCTTTCATAATATACTTACACATAAAAAACTTAAAATTAATTTATTAAAAATGATTCATGGGCAGCAGAGCTTAAAGATATATGAACCTCTGCGCCCTGATCAAACATTCAGTATTACCGTGTCAATAGCAGATATAGCAGATACTCCGGCAGGGGAACTCCTTATAATAAAGATTGAAGGCACTTCAAAGGGTAAGCTTATTCTTGAATCCGATACGGGTTTTTTAGTAAGAGATACGGAAAAAAAGAAGGAGAGAAGTTTAAAAAAGGAGGCATCCCCATCCCCTGAAAAATCCGATAAAAATGAAGTAAAATTTTTCATTAAGACCAAACAGGGGCAGGAAAAGAAATATGCTAATGTATCTAAGGATCACAATCCTATACATACAAACTATCTCTTTGCCAGAGCTGCAGGTTTTCCCGGGCGCATACTCCATGGAGTATGTGTTATGGCTATGTGTTCAAATTCCCTTGTTGATGAAGTTGCAGGCAGGAATACGTCAAGGATGCGTGAGATTTCAGGGCGCTTTTCATTTCCTGTTATTCCGGGAGATACGTTAACGCTCATAGGCAACAGGGCAAAAAAAGGTAATCTCAACGAAGTTCACTTTAATTTATACTCAAGCAAGAATAAGATTGTAATAAATAATGGTTTTTTTTCGTATAGTTGATTTGGTTGTGGAGTTAGAAGTGTTTGTCTTCTAACTCCACACTCATAACTAATTAAAATGCCCGCACGGCACGAACTGAAAGTACACCGCTCTTGAGTGTGCCGCCATCATAGAGTTGCTCATAGTTGCTGAAAGTTATCGCCCACGCGTACACATAACCACCATCAGAACCAATTTGCCAATGATTATCGGGACCAGAACCGCGCGCCCGCGTCGAAGACCAGTACCAATTATTACCAAAATCGCCTATCCCCTTACTCGTTAAGTTTCGACGTATTAATCTCAACTCACTAATGTCCGGCAAAAACCAGTCGTTAAAACCGCCGAATTTTAAGTTTGCGCACAGTTGAGCAGCGCGTCCTTTTTCTCCTAATTGATTCAACTTCTTAACAAGTATTTCCGTATTACTTTTGCCTGACCCTATAGTTTCTACTGCTATTCCTTCTATATCGTCATAATATAGCACTTCTTCTTTTTCTGTTACTCCTTTTTTAATCTTAAATGCTCCCCACCTTGCTGTAAACTCCGTACTTGCAGGCGCAACCTCCAAATACCGCCAGCCTTCTGAATAACTTCCCTTATCATAGAACACTACGCCTCCGCCGGGACCGGTGTCTCCTATCTTATAAGTTTTGCCGGTTTCCTTCTTTGTAGTATCTTCCTTTACGGTTTCACTCTTTGCTGTTTCCTGTTTTGTCTCTTTATTTTCGGGTTTTTTCTTTAGCGCATCTTTCGCCTTTTTAAAAGGATTGGAATTTGCCGGAGTTTGTACCAACAGCGAAGTGCAAACTATTGAGCATAAACCGATTAACAACATTGTTTTTACTTTCATAACGTTTCTCCTTTAAATAGAATATTATTCTCCATAAAATCTGCGAGTTTGTAAAACTTGTTTATTAGCGTCAGGTTTTTAGTGATTTACCCCCTTTGTTTGAAAAGTTTGAAGTGATGCCGGAAAATTGCAGGGAACTGCCGTCCCATACGAACGAGCTGTACCGCAGAAACGAGGCTTTGAGCAGCCATGCCGCCGCGGTTATTTGAGCGGATTAAATATTTTGCAGTATTAGTTAAATAATTAAGTAAAAGTATTGACTTACAGAAAGAGGTTACAGAATTGATTGATTGATTGATTGATTGATTGATTGATTGATTGATTGATTGATTGATTGATTGATTGATTGATTGATTGATTGATTGTTTGTTTGTTTGTTTGATTGATTGATTGATTGATTGTTTGTTTGATTGATTGTTTGTTTGATTTTTATTTTTCAAGTTCATTTTGCTTTTTCTTTTATTTGTGTTGTGGTTAGGGTTAAACATCAACCCGTTTATTATGTCTATACTATGTCTATATCGTTATATAGGTGTCAATAAAAAATTTATATTCTTTCGTCAATCGCTGTATATGTTAGATAACATGTCAGGTTCAGCTCGATTAGTTTCATACCTGCGTCATCGCGAAACCTGTTTTAAGTTTCATTGTAAAATAATGTAAACTCGGCGTGGCGATCCAGTGGAATATAATCCAGTAGGATAAATTAAACCTCTGGATTGCCACGCGCAGGTTTACACAATCTATACTAAAACATTGCGAGGCGCTCGCAATGACGCAGATATGTACTTATCGTTTTTATTAGACAGCCACATTATAGATAAAGACTTAAATGACGCAAAAATGAACCATATCCTATTCAGAAAAAAATCAGGTGCGAAACAATAGCCCTCCGAAGCGGTTTAGTTCTTGACAAATACATTTTACTTATTATACTGAGTAATTAGTAAATTATCATCATACAATTTACTTAATACAATATACAAATTACTCAATACATTGAGTAATTTGCGAGGAATATGTTCAAACGAAATCTGGTTGACCAGCTAAAAAAAAGAATGCTTGAAAAACGGCTTTTTATGCAAACCGTAATAGGTCCCCGGCAAACCGGTAAAACTACGGCAATATTACAGGTATTGGAATCCCTTTCCACACCTCACCATTTTATCAGCGCCGACGATCCTGTACTGGTTTCACCCGAATGGCTCCGTAATGAATGGGAACGGGTGCGGCTTATGCAAAAACAATCCGGCAAAGAAATTATTCTGGTCATTGACGAAGTACAAAAAATTCCCCGGTGGCAGTCCATGGTAAAACTCCTGTGGGACGAAGATACCCGAAAAAAAATCCCCCTTAAAGTTATCTTGTCAGGATCATCTTCACTGCTTATTCAAAAAGGCTTAAACGAATCAATGGCAGGACGTTTTGAAGTGTTGTTTTGTCCTCACTGGAATTACAGAGAATGTAAGGCGGCTTTTAAGTACAGCCTTGACGATTTTCTGTTCTTTGGCGGTTACCCCGGAGCAGCAAAACTAAAAGATGATTTGGAACGCTGGGTGCGGTATATCGGCTCATCAATTGTGGAACCCGTCATTTCCAGAGATATTTTACAAATGGAAGAAGTTCGTAAACCTGCCCTGCTCCGTTCTTTGTTCACCTTAGGCGCATCTTATTCTGCACAGGAATTATCCTACACAAAGATACTGGGACAACTCATGGATGCGGGCAATACGGTTACCATTGCCCATTATCTGGAGCTGTTACATCATGCCAATATACTTTGCGGGCTGCCGAAATATTCGGCAAATAAAATACGTTCAAGACAAAGTTCCCCGCGTTTTATGGTTTACGATACATCACTCCTTATCTGGGCTGCCGGAGCTTCCCGGAAGCGCTATATGGAAATTCCCGAAACCAGGGGGCATTTGGTTGAAAGTGCAGTAGGCGCTTACCTTCTGGCACGTGGAAAAGAAGAAGGGTTTTCTGTTTATTGGTGGAGGGAACGGGAAAAAGAAGTTGATTTTGTTATTGAGAGGGGGACTGCAAACCTTACCGCTATCGAGGTAAAAAGCGGCAGAGTTAAGAATACAGGCGGCAGTATAGAATTTTTAAAACAATACCCCCATGCATTAAGCCTTATTGTTGGAAGTGAAAACTGCAGCCTGGAAGAATTTCTGAGCGGAAAAATTCCCCTGTTTAAATAGGTATGCCTTAAGACGCCTTGGTAAATAATTGAGAAGCATTTAAGAAAGAGTAAACTGCCTGTCTCAACTCACCCCTTTATATTACCATCTAAGTTAAGGCGCAGGGAGAAATCTAAAATATTTTTCAACTAATCAACTTGAAGCAGTACAATTAAATTTATGCTTATTGAGCATCTCCTTTCCAATCGCTACTCGGCCCCATCTGCCCAGGTTTTAACTGCTTGTCAACATCTATAATATTTCCTGTTGCTTTTAGATTGTACAATGAACTGTCTTTTAATTCATAAAAACTACCGTCAATAAAGAATTGATGTAAGTTATATACGCCAGGATTTGTTAAAGGTTTATAAGGCACTCCATCCTGGTAATACTCCAGATATACATCCGCATTACCATTTTTAAAAGACCCAAATCCTTCGCCATGATTATTGCCATCTACATCGGTAAAAGACAAATTCACTTTTTCATAATCCTTGTTAGTGGTAACAAGTGTAATTTTAATGCCTTGTCCTGCGCTATTGTCAGCAGGATCGCTTTGAGCACTCGCTGTTGTTCCGCTGTCACTGCCCGATTTGGAGCAACCGAAAATGGTAAAGCCTAATACCATTGCCAAAATGATACATAATATTTGTCTGTCGGTCTGTCGAGCCATTTTGTTCCTCCTATACAATTGAAAACAGATTTCATTTTATGCGTTATATGATGCAGCAGATAAGAAGATTGTCAAGAAAAAAATTTATATTCCCATTCCCTTTAAAGCAGCGCCGATTGCGCCATTAATCTGCGCTGTTTTATTGTCTGTCATTATTTTAATTGCAAGATTCTTTTCGAGGGCTTTAACAAGCCCTTTATTCTTTGCGCAGCCTCCGGTCATAATAACCGGTTCTTTTAATCCGATTCTGTGTACCATAGCCACGATTCTTGAAGCTATTGAATCATGGAGACCTGCGGATATATCACTTCTTTCAGCACCTGCGGAGATTAAAGATATTACCTCGCTCTCTGCAAAGACAGAACATAAGCTGCTGATTCTTGAAGGATTTTCCGACTCCAACGATATATTTGCAAATCCTTCAAGGTCCATATTCAATGCCCTTGCCATGACCTCCATAAAACGTCCCGTACCTGCAGCGCATTTATCATTCATAATAAAATTCAAAACCATGCCGTCTGCGCCGAGAAGAATATATTTGCTGTCTTGTCCTCCAATATCTATAACCGATCCTGCATCGGGAAATGTATATCGAGCGCCTAAGGCATGACACGTAATCTCTGTACAGGTCCGGTCAGCCTCAGGCATATAATCACGTCCATAGCCTGTACATATAATCTTATCAATATCATTCTTCGATATGCCGGCATCTTTCACAGCCAGCTCAAAAACTTCATTTGCCGCATCACGCGCATTATAGCCGGTAAAAATAACTCTATCCGCTATTATACTTTTATTATCCATCAAAACTGCTTTAGTAGTATTTGATCCTATATCAATTCCTGCAGTTATCATTCATTTTTCCTGCAGTCAAATATTTTATTTCGATATTTTGGCTGCGACGGATTTTAATGCTTTATTAGCATCCGACATCATCTGTTTTATTACACTATCTACAGTTAGAGTATCGTTTATTATCCCTGTAACCTGTCCCAAAGGAAGAACGCCCTTATCATTATCACCATCCATAGTTCCAACCTGAAATGCCTCAAAACCTATAGCCATACGCGCCATAGCCACAGCTCTTTTAAATCCCATAAACACAATCCCAACAGCAAGCTTTAACCATGGAAAACCTAACATTTTTGCAATCTGCCTTGAACGAAAAAGTGCGCTGAACGGATTTAACTTTTTTTTCATCAAACGCCTTGCGCCTTTATTATTAACTACGCGAGCTACCATACCGTCAATTTTATCTGTGCGTATTGTGCTAAAAGCGTCTTTTTCTATAGATAATTTTTTCATAACTTCATGAACAGGACTCTCAACAGTATTCATAAATCTTGTCCCCATTGAAATAGCATCTGCGCCCATGGCTAACGCCGCAACAAGTCCGCGGCCGTCTGCAAATCCTCCGGCAGCTATTACAGGTATATTTATATTATCTGCTATACTTGGAATTAAAACCAATGACGTAACATCTCCTCCATGACCTGCCGCTTCATGACCTGTAACTATTACGGCATCTGCTCCGTCACGCTGCGCAGCAAGGGCATGTTTTAGAGTAGTGACTGTTGCAATTACCTTTCCGCCGTATGCATGAACCTCTTTGCATATCCAGTTACCCTTACCTAAGGCATAATTTACTACGGGAACCTTCTCTTCAATAAACACTGCCGCATTTTTTTCGGCGCCGGGAAAATATAAAGTGACATTCGCAGCAAAAGGTTTTTTTGTCAATGAACGCACCTCTTGAATTGCCTTACGCGTTTGATCTGCATTTAATACGCCTGTGGCAAGAATACCAAGCCCGCCGCTATTGCACACAGCAGCAACAAGTTTCGGCGTGCTAATCCAACTCATACCTGAGAGTATAACAGGATATTTGATATTAAATAGTTTCGTTATTCTGGTTTCCATACTTCCTCTATTTTATAATATAAAAATTTTTTAAAATCTTTCTCGTTCTGAAATATGCTTACATATTAATACTATATGGGGATTTCCAATAAGTAACAAGAGTAAACGATAAGTACATTCCTGCGTCATTGCGAGCGCTTCAACCATGTTCAGTAATATGTAAACTTTTTCTATGACGAGTCATATTTTTTTCAATCAATTTTATTAATATTAACAGACATTTTTATATCTGTCAATCTGTTCTAAGAGCGCCTCAATCCGAATGAATACTCCCTCTTCGCTGTAACGTGTCACATCAGCATGGTCAACATCTATCATAATAGACGGAATTTTCAGCTTGTCGATTAATCTCTTTTGAATGTCCAACTGCATTAATGAATATACCTTGCAGCTCTTATTATTTGCAAATACCATTCCGTCTATTCCGCATCTATCAACTAATTTCTCAATAACCTCATATCTCAGCTCTAATCCGTATGGGCAGACTGAAAAGTTTTGAGTTCTTGCAAGGTGCTTCAAGGGATCAACTCCGTCATATTCATAAAGATCAATCCCGCCTTCAATTGTTCCAAGGCATGACGTATATGTAGCATATACAATATTAGCATCTAACTGCTTCAATCTGCTTGACATCTTCCTTAACTGATGCCATGGAGCAATATTATCCCATAACAGTCTGTACTTCTCATCCGGTACGGGAAAAATTTTCTCAGCAATCCGCACTTCAGTCTCGTCAGCCAGCAGCTTATACTGTTCAACAATCTGCGGCGTGCCTCGAAGCGTAACAAATGTCGCCATTTGAACAAAGCTGTCAAATGCGGTAATTCCGGCAGGTTTATGCAGAGCAGCATTCATGAACCGCTTCCAGTGCTTTAATGCCTCATTGGTATTATTCATAGCCTCGCGTGTCTTATCTATATCATATTTCTGCCCTGTCATATTCTCTATCTTTCTTATAATATCTTTATACTGAGAAAGAATATAGTTAAGTCCGTCATAATCCTGAGGATTATAACAAAACGGCACGTCTAAAATAAAATGAGGAATATTATACTCTCTGTGATAAACATCAAACCACTTAGCCAGCAGAGAACAGTTATTATTGTCTGTAATAATAAGATCAGGTCTTGGTAATGGAGGCATCTGAGCATCCTTTGGCGGATAGAGATTATTCCCAAGATCAATCCTTGCATAAGAGCAGAGATCGGGAGAAAAACCAAGTTGGTGCGATCTTTCACATTGAGCGCTCCCTAAGCCTTTACTCGCTGTCATAGCAGAGTAGTTCTCCGGTATTCCCACAATTATATCAAATCCTCTGAGAATCTCAAGTGGTACAATTATTGCAGCCCATACGCAAAATTTACCTGCCTGAGCATCTAAATGCTGGTTTATATAAAACTCTTTCATGATCTTGCTGAGATGTTCGCCTGCTTTAGTTTTAGTATTTGTATTATTTTCGTTTGTATTATTTTCCTGTGACGAATTAGTCATGTCTGTCTCCTCATTAAGCCGCTATAATATCTCAGAGAATGCTTCTATACGTGTCTTATACTGAGCTAAATTATCTCTGTCCTCTGTTGAAATCTCTATAAAAAGACCGGGGATACCCCATTCTTTTAATTTCTTTTCAATAAACGGCATCTCAAAATATTCGTATTCACAAAACTTCTCACCGACAAATACAAAGCCGTCGGCGCCTGAGTTTTCAATCAAGCTTTTAAGTTCGTCAATCCTTCTATCAGATGAGAATAGAATAGTAGTACAGGGAAAGCGCTCTTGATAAAAACTGCAATAATACTCTATCGGATTATCTTTAATCCCAGGAGTAAAGGCATAACTTCGTTTCAGCATAGCTATATCATTACCTGCAACGGTTAAGCCGCAGTTTTCAAACAGCTTGGTAATTCCGATTGGAGGATTGAGTATGCCGCTGAGTATTATTCTCTTATTTTTCACGTTTTTTGAATTTGAAGTATAATCATTTACAACAGATTTCAATTTTTCAATATGCTTTTCAACAGAAGTAAAATATCCCTCTCCCACAGCTTCACAGAATATATAAAAGGGTATTATACCTTTTGAGACAAGAGCCTCAATCTCTCTGCATAGATTTCTCATAGTCCTGTAAAGTTCAATACTCTCTGCAAATTTATCTCCTGAAAACTTTATGTGATATTCTTTTTCTACAGCGGATATCAATCTGTTTAAGTGCAGACCTAAATAATTTCCGGCTTCGGCAGATTGCTCAAATGAAACGGCAGGTACATGAAAAGTAAAAGACGGAATAGATTTCCCGTGACCATCAAGCATACACTTCACTATCTCTGGCATATTACGCAAAGTGTCGCAGGCATTATAACTGACTATGCCATCCAGCAGTGAAGCGTTTAAATGTATAAACTCTATCATATACCGCGCAACGGAACATGCATATACCTGCAAATGCTTGTCGCTTTCGGTTAATGAAATAATGTGTTCTCTTAAACCCCACATTATTACAGGATTAAATCCCATTGAGTGTAGCAGTTCGACAGGCGGATAAAGGGGATAACACCCCATTACCCGGCGGCCGTCATTTTTAATATTTTTCAAACTCTCAGTAAAATCCGTCATCTTTTACTTTAGTAGTTTTTATATCAGACATGCTTTTTTTGCTTTTGATTTTAATTCGTCTCTAAAATCAGGATGAGCTACCCTAATCATCTCATGAGCTCTCTGAGAAAGATTTTTCCACTTCAGATGGGCTACGCCATAATCCGTAACAACATAGTCAACTTCAATTCGCGGAGTAGTTACAACAGAACCCGGCGGCAGAGTAATATCTATCTTGCTCTTTACTTCTCCATCCTTTGTTGTAAATGTAGAAGGCAATGCAAGTATAAATTTTGAAGTTCCAGATAATGATATACCGCGCGCAAAATCAAGCTGTCCGCCCGTAGCGCTGAATTGTTTAAGCCCTATAGATTCCGAACATGCCTGTCCGGTAAGATCCATACATAACGTACCGTTAACGCCGACAAGATTCTTATTTTTAGCAATATTATTAGGATCATTAATCCATTTAAGGTCATAAAACATTAGGTCCTTGTTTTTGTGTACATATTTATGCATCTCCTTGCTTCCAAAAGCAAAGCTTGCAGAAGCAATACCGGGTATAAGAGGATTATTTGCTCCGTTAACAACGCCTGATTTGCACAGCTCTGCCATAGATGATGTAAATGTCTCCGCATACAGAGAAAGATCTTTTTTTGATTTAAGAAGATTTCCTATAGCATCGGCAAGACCGCCAAAACCAATCTGTAAGGTTGAGCCGTTTGGAATCATATCGGCAACATATTCTCCGATTTTTTGCTCGGTAGCTGTTATTTCAATCGGCGGGAGTACGCCTACCTCATAATTAGTTTCAATTATATAGTCCACCTCCGATACATGGATTTTGAAATCGTCGCTGTTACACCAATGTGCATCGGGATTTACCTCAACAAATACCTTTTCTACATTTTTCAGCAATTCACGGGAATTAAAAGCGCCTCCTCCGGATTTGTTGAAATACCCGTCTTCATCCGGAGGGGTTACAATAAATCCTGCCATATTAAAATTCCTGCTTTGCTGATAAAGATGCAGTTGAGACAGATGAATAGGTACATGCTGACATGTTCCCCAGTCAACCATTTGACGTTCACCCGGACTAAGAAATACCGATTCTATCAGACATTTTCCTTTATTAATATCAGGAAGTGCAAAATCATACATTTTAAATGATAATCCGACTGCAAAGAGCAGATTATCCACTTCATCAAACCTATTACACATAGCCATACAAAAGTCATTCGGAATCATCAGCCCGCCTCCAAGGTTTATTCTATCACCGGATTTTACAAGGGCAGCTACCTCGTCAGCCGTGCGTAATTTGCTTTTGTATTCATCTCTCCAATTCATAAATTCTCTCCTTAAATAAATAATAAATATTAGCTTAAAAGTTCTCTCAATATTATAATTATAATATTGAGATTTGATTAAACTTATGTAAAGTATTTTTTAATAAAAATTTAAATCTTTTCATCAATCAAAATGTAATTTTTGGCAAAAAAGTCAGACGATATTTATGCAAATCTTAAAAATCACAAATTTTTATGCTAAGTTTAGCATATTATTAAAATGGCTTTTATGTAAGAGGTCTCTTGTTGATTTATCCGATAATCTCTGCATATCTGTTGAAACACTCTTTTTCAATATCTATAAGAGATTTAAAAGCATCGGTAAAATCTTCAGCGCCAAATGTAAATAATCCATGACCATATACTATAGCTCCGCGATCTGTAATCGCTTTTGGAAGAGTATTAGATATACCGCGAGGTCCTGTACCTACTTCTCCGGGAATTACAGGTATATCATTTATCATTCTCTTAGTATTGCACTTAATGTGACAACTACCCCTGTTGTTACATTGAACATCATCACAAATCATAGATAATATTACAGAATATTTCGGATGACCATGCAGTATAGTCTTTTTATCGGTAATATCATAAACCCCTCTGTGCGCAGAAAATTCGCTGGATGATGTTATGGCATTACACGTTGAGTTATTCAAAGGACACGGATCAATAGCCCCCGCAAGTTCATCTAAGGAACTCCCGGTTTGGCTTATATATATCTTATCATTGAACTTAACGGATATATTCCCAAAGAATGAACCAACCATGCGGCTTTCAACCGTCAGTCTCCCGGTCTCAATAATTGCAGCAATAACATCCTCGCTTGTATTAAAGGGAGCTTTTATCTTCGGACCGGATAATATGTGTTTTAATGATTCCTTATATGACGATACTGCTGATTTACATATTTCATCAGCATCTTGATCCATTTTAATAATGCCCTTTTTGTAATAATAGTAATCTGTCATAAACTTAACATAGCATGAAAAACATATTGAGCAAAAAAAGATAAATGCCTGCTCGGGACTTACAACTCCGTACGTAACAATCCCCTTTTTATATATAATTACGCCCTTTCTTTTTTTTAAAGCATTAATAATATGTCTTGGATGAAAATCCCATACTACAGGTATATCGTGCAGGAAGATTTTTGTCTCTGTGTCGTCAGGCTTAATATATCCGTCGGCGTCGAGCGCCGACCTTGCAAGATAATCTATTATTGACCTGTATGGCTCTGCAGCTTGCGAAAAGAGTATGCTATTGATATTAAGCCCGCGTATTACAGTATCGAGAGATTCAATTTCAGAGCTGTTTTTATTCCATGTAATCTCATCATCTATTACGCCGAATACAGGTTCGCCCTTATTGCAAAGCCCGGCGCTTATCAGTTTATCCGTATATTTTAAGACTAATTTATCCATTGAAGTTCCAGCTCTTCACATTTTTCTTTTGTACATTCTCCGTCTTGGGTCAGTCCCCTTATCTTATAATACTTGCTCCTCGTTTCAAGAAACTCCTCCCTGTTTATTGGCGGAATTGATATTCCGTCACCGGATGTGCCTCCACATTTAAAAAATCTTTCAGGGAGATCGTCGTCTTTGCCTGTAAATCCGTTCATAAAGTTCATAATCCTTTCATTATAATAAATCCTTTCCCCGACTCTCATTAAATCATCGGGATATACGCCTGTAACAGCGCTAAAAATCTTTGAGTACTCCTCAAGTGACGCAGCAAAAAAGATAAACTTGCATACGGTTAAAGAATCTACAACCGCATACATATCCTCTGCAAGCTTTATTATCCTTGCTTTGCCGCTAAAGGAGAATCTGTCGGTTGCTACGGGTTTTCTAAGAATCTCATGCGATATGGGATTGGCTCTCAGATGACACCCACCCCTTGTTGATGTTGCATAAGCAAGCGCCATGCCGTATGCTCCTCTTGGATCATATGCAGGCAGATCAAGTCCCTTAACAGACATTGAACTGTCTATATGATTAACAGCAGATGCGTATTTAAATGAACCGTATTTCAAAATCTCACCTTCGCCTTTTGACAAAGCAATATCCTTTAACAGCTCTATGAAATCGAATCTATCGGAATCTGTTTTATTGATTTCCATATAGCATGCAATTGCCGATGCTGCCGAGATTGCATCCATCCCATATTCATTGCAAATATGCGAAGCCTCCATAACCTTTTCCATATCGCTATTCCCGATAAGCGCGCTAAAGTGCGACATTGTTTCAAATTCAGGCATGCGTTCTCCGTCCTTACCCTTTTTTTTGCAGAGAATATGACAGCCGTTACATCCGATTTTTTTAGTCTTAAACTTTTGTTTATAGCTCCATGCATTCATATTTTCAGCATTGTGAAAGTGCGTCTCTCTAAAATTATATGTAGGCATCATCCTTCTGCTGTTTATCAAATCATACAGCGCGCCTGTACCATAATCGGGAAATCCCAGCTCGCCCATTAAAATCGGCGATGCCGATACAAGTCTGAATATATCTTCACTGCCGGACAGCAGCTCATCTCTGTTAAAAATTTCAGTCTTACCCGAACCTTCAACTTGTATATATTTTAAACCCTTACCTGCCATTACAAGTCCGAGACCTGCGCGTCCGTCAAATGAATCTTCATCAAAGGATATATTGGCAAAGAGTACGCCGTTTTCAGCAGCAGGTCCGATTGATGCTATTGATGCTGCAGATGATAGGTAAGATTTTTTTGGAAGAGCGGACGGAGTTTCGGATATTTTTTTTCCTTTTAAATGTTCGGCATCTAAAAATTCAATTGTATCGTCCTTTATAGATACTCCGCAAAGTTGTTTACTCTTACCGGTAAATACTATGCCGTCCCAGCCTGCGCGCTTTATCTCTAATCCGAATCTGCCGTCTGCCGAAGAATCTCCTACTGCGCCTGTTAACGGAGACTTTGACATTACGGTAAAATGTCCCGATGCCGGAGACTCAGTATCCGCCAAGGGACCGGTAAAAAATATCAGCGGCATATCTGCCGAATCCCATGCTTGCGTACAATGAGGGCGCAGAAACCAGCCGGCAATACCCCTGCCGCCGATAAATTTATGATACACCTCTTTTGGCGGATATAGCGCAGTATATGATCTGTCGGTAAGATTTATAGATAGAACCTTACCTTTCCATCCAAATATTCTTTCCATAATTATTTAGCTGCCTTATTTAAATCACGGGAATTTTCAAGTGGTTTCTATAAATAATTCAAAATCTGTTTTTATAATTTTCCATATCTCTTCAATATCTTTTATTAATGGTCCCATTTCATCCCATTCCAACTCCGAGCTATAAGAGTGTCTTATAAAGTGCCTAAACAATAAATACTTCTCCAATTTATTTTTTATATCATCTCTAATAATTTTTATATTTTTTGAATTAGTTCCAAACGCCATTTCAAATAAGGTTTTATGCCATTTATAATCATCAGGCAATTTTTCATTTATATATTTAAAAAATAATACAATAATACTCTCCACACCATTATAAAATGAATGTAACACTTGAGCCGCTGCTGTCATTTCTATAATGTCAGGTTCCTTTATTTTGCATAAATCCAATAACGGCTTTACATCTCTAAATAATCTCTCTATCCGCGATATTTCATGTTCTATTTTTATTCTTACGAGTTCATCCAATTTGAATAACCTCACCTATTCTATTCAACATTGAATAAAAATCAGAATCAGCATCAAAATTTACCAAATCAATGTTATTTTCCAAGTCAAAATATAATCTTGAATATACTTCAAAAAATTTACCTTTAGGAAGCCCTTTAATACCAATATCTATATCCGACTTGTCATGATTTTTTCCGGTTACTAACGAACCAAACAAATAAATTGATTGGCATCCTTCTTTTTTGAGTATATTTATTGCTGTTTCAATATCTTTTTGATATTTTTGTGGAATATTAAGTTTCATGTTCTGACATTATACGTTTTTTTTATTCTGTCAACTATGTTTTTTGCGCAGACTCTTACGTAAAATTATCCTAGCCACTACCCAGTCCGTTCTAAACTAAACGGTTCCTAAAACGGAACTATAGGTTTATGAAAAAAGACATATAGGTATAAGGAATTTATTCAGGATAAAAGATAAATATTCTCAAAATATTCCTTATATCTATAAAGATTATATAAAAACCCAAGTCAATAATAAAACAAAACCGTCTT
>Ga0268262_10000848_pt1 | contig 39539 bp, 45 predicted proteins | sample TergutNc150P3_FD_190354 | JGI IMG/M metagenome (GOLD analysis project Ga0268262, IMG submission 190354) | Nasutitermes corniger P3 segment gut microbial community from laboratory colony in Florida, USA - Nc150 P3 (SPAdes) (version 2) | ecosystem: Host-associated > Arthropoda: Insects >...
ATACAAAATAATAAAGAAAAAAGAAAAGGTAAAAAAGCAAGACAGTCTTATCTCTTGCTTTTTTCATTCTTCTCTTTTCTCTTTTCTTTTGTTAAATCGCCGGGTTTGCGCGTATGCGGAAACACCGGCTTTTTTATAAAACTCATATATAAGGAAGGACAATCATGAAGCACGCGATTAAAACGGTTTTGCTCGTATCGGCTCTTATCGCCGTAACGGCATGTAACAAGAACAAGGAATCGGCGGATGTCGCCGCGCTTGCCAAACAGCTCAATGAAATGCAGGCGAAACTTGAAGCGGCGGAAAGCGCGAACGCCGGCGCGGAAGAAATTGAGAGAATGAAGAAAGAACTGGAGGAACAGAAAGAACGGGCGGAACAGCGGCGCGAAAGGCGCGAGGGCACTGAGCGCGGAAACAGGCCGCGTTCTTCCGCGACGGCGCAAACGGCGGCCCCGGCAACAACGCCAGCCGCTCCCGCTCCCGCCGCAACCGCGACAACAGCCGCGCCAGCCAAATCGACAACCGCCGCAACAACGCCAGTTACCACAACGCCGACAGCCGCAACGCCAGCCGCCTCAACATCAAGTACAGGCACAGGCGGTTTTCAAATGTCAGGAACGACATTAACCAAATATACAGGCACAAGTAAAGACGTAATCATACCCAACAACGTTACCAGCATTGGGGAAAGGGCTTTTGATGGCGCTTGGGAAATTACCAGTGTTACCATACCCAACAGCGTTACCAGCATTGGAAATCTGGCTTTTACCTACTCCAGCCTTAAAAGCGTAACCATAGGGAGCGGCGTTACCAGCATTAATCGGCAGGATTTCCCCGGCTACTTTGCCAGCATAACGGTGGACGCTAACAATCCCAATTTTTCAAGCGTAGGCGGGATACTGTACAACAAAGCAAAAACAGAAATTCTTTTGGTTCCAAGAGGCATAACTGGGAATGTAACCATACCCAACGGTGTTACCAGAATTGGGTATCAGGCTTTTGATGGAACTGGAATTACCAGCGTAACAATACCGAACAGCGTTACCAGCATTGAGAGTGTTGCTTTTGGGGGTTGCGGTTCCCTTACCAGCATAACTTTAGGTAGCAATATTACCAGCATTGAGAGTGGCGCTTTTAGCAGAACCTATATTACCAGCGTAACCTTTCAAGGCACGAATCCTGAACTTATTAAAGATCAGTTCGTCGGTGACTTGCAGGAGAAGTATCTTGCAGGAGGATCAGGGACATATGCAAGGACAGAAACCGAATATGGGTCTCGTCCTCCAAAAGGGCCTCCTCCAGCGGCATTTGTGTGGACGAAACAGTAACAAGGTAACGCCGAGTGCCTGTTACCGGAAAAGCCGCAAGTTAAGGAAGGAGGAAGAATAAAAACCACGGAGTTACACGGAGGAAGAAGAAAGAGGACAGAAAGTTGTCGCGCCCTCTGCGAGAGGCCTTCTTCTTCCATTGCTACCTGTTACATGCTAATTGCTAATTTGAAAATAAAGGAGAAAATTATGTCAATTGATTTCAATGTAAAGGACATCCTGCACCGGATACAGGTGAGGTTCATCCATGCGTTCCTGCCCGACGCGAAAAAGCCATACTATCTTAAGGCGGTACACCAGCCGGAACTCGACATACACGGCATAGCCAGCAAAGCGGAAGTGTACAACATCGGCACTTCGCCCAAAGTCATCGAGGAAGGCTTTACGGCGGGTTCGGTGCTTGCCTGTTACCTTGCCGCTGACGGCTACAGGCTGAACACGCCCCTGTTTAAAATGAAAGTGAAGGTTCCCGGCGAGTACGACGGCTCCGAAACCCACCTGCCCCAAGAGGTTTACCCTACGGTAGTGTTGCAGGCCACCGCGCAGTTCCGCAAATACCTGAGGGAGAAAGTGAAAATCGAGTTCGACGGTATAGAACAGGCCGACGGGCTTATCGCGGAGGCGTATGACGAGGCATCCGAGATGATGGACGAGCTTGCCACGATAGGGAAACTGCTCACTATCCACGGTTTCGGTCTGAAAATCGAAGCCGACGATACCCACAAGAACGCCGTGGGGCTGTTTTTCGATTCCGTGATCGGCTACCCCCCGGTAAAAGCCGACATTATCGCCGTGAACCAGCCGAGGACGCTCAAAGTAATCGTCCCGGCGGGCCTGAAAGAAGGTTCCCCGTACAAACTGCGGGTAGTTACGCAAGGTTCTGCGCGGACGAGCGCCCATTTGCTCAAAGAATTGCGCCAATCAGTATCCGACTTTAGCCTGACCGCCCAATTAAGCACCTGAGCGGGCACGCTCCAGGCTTAGAAGCGGTCACGCTCCAGGCTTAAGAGCGGATGCGCTCCCCGCTTAGGAGCGGGTACGCTCCCCGCTTAGGAGCGGCGGCGCTCCAGGCTTAGGAGCGGGTTGGACAAAAGAGCAAGGAGCAAGGAGCAAAGGGAAGATTGTTGTATCTTGCTTTGCTATTTGCTATTTGCTCCCTGCTCTTTGATTCTCCTCTTGCTTTGCTCTTTGCTCACTGCTATTTGCTATTTGGTAATTGCTAACTTGTAAAACCAACTATATTATCCTATGCTGTCAATATGCGGAGGATATATGTGCACATTAACCATAGACGGAATAGACGACATTCTTGAAAACGAAATAAACGCGAAGGCGGAAATATACGGGTTAAACCGTACAGAGACAGTAAAAAAAATACTCACTGATGTCCTGGTATCCGGCAAGACTGACGAGCGGCGTAAAATGTTTGCGCCGTTCTGCGGGATATGGACAGACAGGGATGCCGCCGAATTTAAAGAAGTCATTAAAGACATGGAAACGGTTAATCCTGGGGATTGGGGCTAACTGCTCACTCTCTTGCTTTGCTCTTTGCTCACTGCTATTTGCTCTTTTGTATCACTTTACCGGAAACGAATCAAACCCCGCTTTTTTCAGGTCTTGTATGGTTTTACTCTGGCTCTGCCCGACAGGGACTCTGACCACCCAATCCTCCGTTCCGTTCACCAGCCTGCGGGATACTGTGGCTGTAAACCCGGCCTTTCGCAGAGACTCGGCCTGGGCGCGGGCGTTGGATTCCCTGCTGAACGCCCCGGTTTGCAGTACGCCGCCGGACGGGGCGTTTGCAGAAGATTTGGGGCTTTGCGCCGTTGGCGATGACGTGTTCCCGGCGGGCGCGGCTGACGCCGCCGGCCTGGTTGCCGGCGTAACCTGCGCGGGAGGCGGCTGTCTCGCGGGCGAACCGGAAACAGGCGCGCCGGGAAACAGCATCCACAGGGGGCTTTGAACCGCGCTGACGGAAGCGCCGCCGGAACCGGCAATAAGCGCTTCCGGGCTTCCGGGGTATTCGGCGATAAGGCGCGCCTTCCACGAATCGGCGCTTCCCGCCCCGGTAATATTCGGGCTTCTGGCGACGACCTGCCAGATGGTGTAGTATATCATCGGGCGCAAAGAGGCGAATTCGGGATCTGCGGCAAGGGCCGCAAGGGGGGCCGCGTTCGCGTAAGACCAGGTCTTAAAGTACGCGTCCAGATAATAGGCCTGAAGCGTTGCCGGGCCCCTCCTTGACGAAGCAATCACAGGCTGGATCACCTGTACCGCCCTTTCCCATTCGCCGATTGCGGTAAGGCAGTAAGCCCCGGCGACAAGGGCTGATATGTCGTTCGGGTTGGCCGCGGCGGCGTCGAGCCAGTTCGCGGCGGCGACAGGAAGGTTGCCGGAAAGCTGTCTGAGGCGGGCAAGGCGGACAAGCGCTTCGTGCCGTTCAGAAGCCGAAATACCGGGACTGGCAAGCCTTTGTTCAATAGCGATTATTTCCGCGCCAAACTGCCACGGGGCCGGCCCGGACTGCCAGGAATTCTGCGCCCATTGCGCCATTCCCGAAGAAAGAAACAGTAAAAATGCTATAAATACCCTGTTTTTAGTCAATCCCATAATGATTGCTGTTGGGAAGATTTGAGGAAGAGGAAGCGTCAGGCTCGCGTTTCTTATCTTCCCTGCGTTTGTTCCGCAACTGATAGACAAGAATGAAGGGAAGGGTGCTGAGCATACCGAGAATAAACGAGAAAAACACTATTAAAAACACAGGAACGTCAGGAATCTCTTTGAAAATAATGTTGATATTGCATTTGTAATCGTCGCCCAAATTGAACACAATAAACAGGAGGATAACGGCAAAAAAAACAATTATCTGAATTAAACGCCCGGGCATGGTATTAACTCCTTTGCTCTAAAAGTATTTCCTCTCAGGCTAGAGAGGGTGAGCCATGTATATGATCCTATCATAGAAGCGGGGCCGGGGGCAACAACCATTTCATCACGTTCAGTCCGCGTTACTAATTCATCGGCATTTTTTCGGGAAATCCCCTCTACTAAAACACATTCCCTCGCGCCTACGCGCTTTTTCAACAGCTCCGAGGTGTGTTTTTTCTGCAAGGCGATAACTCTGGACAGCCTTTCCCGTTTTGTTTCCTCGCTTACCCTGTCCGGCAGTCCGTATGCGGCTGTCCCCTCCCTGGGGTTATAATGGTACATATAGGAATAGAGGAAGCGCACCTCTTCCATAAGCCCCAGTGTCTCTTCAAGGTCTTCTTCTTTTTCTCCGGGAAAGCCGACCAGAATATCCGTGGAAAGGCTTATCTCCGGCATTGAACTGCGGATTTCCGTAACCAGCGAAAGGTACTGTTCGCGGGTGTAGCCCCGGTTCATCGCCCGAAGGATGCGGTTTGACCCGTGCTGGACGCAGAGGTGCAGATGCCTGCAAAAAACCCTGTGTTCCGCCATCACCCGTATTGTCTCCTGTGAAAAATCCCTGGGGTTGGCGGAAAGGAAGCGCAGGCGCTTAACCCCGCTTTTATCAGCCTCGACTGCGGCAAGGCGAAGCAGTCCGGCAAAATCAAGCCCGCCCTCGTTCCAGTTGTACGTGTTGACGTTCTGCCCCAGCAGGGTAATCTCCCGAACCCCGCGCTCGCCTACAAGCCGGATTTCTTCAGCTATCAGTTCCGGATCTCTGGAGACTTCCCTGCCCCGCACATAGGGGACAATGCAGTATGAACAGAAATTGTTACAGCCGTGCATGATCGGCACAAAACTGCGGAACTGCCCTTCCTCAAGATGGGATGATGAAAACGAGAACTGCGGAGTATCCTCCATAATGACATTTGTTTTCTTTTCAACCGCTTCCAGGATAAGGGGAAACATTGAGCGGCTTGCCGTTCCCATCACATAATCGACTGCGGGAAACCTTTCCTTCAGGCTTTCGCCCATTCTTTGCGCCATGCATCCGGCGACTACCAGCGCGAAGGTCTGTCCCTTTGCCGACAACTTTTTTTTAAGGCTCGCGTACAGAGAGATACGTCCAAGAACGCGCTGTTCTGCGGTAAGGCGCACCGAACAGGTATTGATCAGAACAAGATCCGCGCTTTCTCCGTCAGCCGCTGGTGTCCAGCCCCTCTCTCTGCATACCAGAGCCAGGGCCGCTGATTCCGCGCTGTTCATCTGACAGCCGTAGGTCTCGAAGAAATACGTCAAGGCCGCCGTTTCTTTATTCCTAATTCCTCACTCCTCATTCCTAATTTCTTTAGGATCTGTTCCCCAGATCCCAGGCTATTTTGACGGCTTTAATCAGCCCGAACACCACCAGGCCAATCGCGCCTGTTATAAGGAAGTATCCCGCGAACGGGGCTACTATTCCGAAACGGGGGTTTGCCGCCAGCATCAAAAATCCCGCGACGGTTATAATAACGGCAATTTTAACATTGGCTTTTTGCCTGCGTATACGCATACGCAACAAGGTTCCAATGCCGGAGAAAAAGGCGAAACCTCCGACGGCAAGCCCCACCGGGCGTATCCTCATGCCGACAAAGCTTAAAACGCCCAAAGCCAGCCCTCCTGCCAGGCAGAGAATTACAGTCCTGCCCTTATTGGGCAGATCCGCTGTTTCGGGGTTCGCGTCCCTCCATTCAGGTTCATTTGTCATTGTTTGCCGCCTCCGCCGCCTGCACGGTGTTTTGTATCAGCATGGCGATGGTCATAGGGCCGACGCCGCCGGGCACCGGCGTTATATAACCCGCTTTCGCCGCTACCAGGTCATAGTCAACATCCCCGCACAACAGGTAGCCTTTTTTTGCTGACGGGTCTTTTACGCGGTTTACGCCTACGTCAATTACCACCGCGCCCGGTCGCACCATTTCGGCGCGGATTAGTTCCGGTTTCCCCGCGGCGGCGATTATTATATCGGCCTGCCGGGTATGATGGGCAAGATCCCGCGTGCCTGTATGGCAGAGCGTCACTGTGGCGTTTACGCTCTTGCCGGAAAGCAGATTCGCCAGGGGCTTGCCCACAATGTTCGACCTGCCGACCACTACCGCGTGAGCGCCTGAAAGCGGGATACCGAGTTCGCGCAGAAGAACCATTACGCCGTGGGGCGTGCAGGGAATAAACGAAGGCTTGCCCATGACCATATTCCCGACCGAAACCGGATGGAAGCCGTCAACGTCTTTTGCCGGATCGACGGCGGTAATAACGCGGCCTTCGTCAATATGTCCGGGCAGGGGAAGCTGTACCAAAATGCCGTGGACTGTATCATCGGCGTTAAGCTTCGCGATAAGGGCGAGCAGTTCCGCCTCGGGAACATCTGCGGGAAGGCGGAAATCCCTGCTTTCCATACCGGCTTGTGCAAGGGCTTTACCCTTTGCCCCCACATAGGAAAGGCTTGCCGGGTCTTCGCCCGCAAGTATCACCGCAAGGCAGGGAACAACGCCCTTTTCCCTGAGCGCGGCAGTTCGCCGTTTCGCATCTTCGCGAATCTTTTCTCCGGTTTTCTTACCGTCAATTATTACCGCCGGCATTATTCCTCCAATACTATCATAAAACGCCCCTGTTTCGCGTTTATTTCAATTTCGTCAGTTACCGCCACATTGCTCAGTCCGAATAACCCTCTTTCCCATAGCACATTGTCCAGTTCCCACTTTAACCCTTTGCTCCCGGTTTTCCAGGGGCCGCCTCCCAGCGGGAATACCGAAATCAGTTTACCCTGTTCGACAGCCAGCGTAAGAACGCTGTTCTTTGCGTCCCCGCCGTCAATGCATCGTATGTCTTCGCGGGCGGTAATCCAGCGGCGGGGATAACGCTCCCGCTCAAACAAATCGCGTATGGCAAAGATGTGGGCAAGCCGCCCTCCCCCGCCGCCTATTATCCACGCGTCTTCACTAGTTTTTTCCCAGAGCAACGCAAGGGCAATCTCCGTATCGGTGTAATCTTTATCCACAGGATAACAGATTACCCTCTCTTTAGGGTAGAGACTTAAGCGGTTTTTGCTGTCAAGGGAATCCATATCGCCGACAATCCAATCCGGCTTTATTCCTGCGGCTTCTGCAAGGGCAAGCCCCGAATCGGCGGCGACTATTAACAGCCCCCCCAAATCGTCCAGAAGCCGCTTGAGTTTTTGCGGTTCCGGCCCTTCGCCGCCGGTAAAAACAATGCCTATCACAAATAATAAATAACAGGTAATAAATAATAAAGCAAGGGAAGAAAAAACAAAGAGCAAGGAGCAATTAGCAAAGAGCAAAGTGAAGAGTATGTTTCGTCTAAGATGTTAGTATCTTAATTCTTCCTCCTCCGTGTAACTCCGTGTCCTCCGTGGTTTTTATTCTTCCTATTTCTTAACTTATTGACATTGGTTTTCTAACAAAAAGTTCGTGAACGTGCCGAAGGCACGCGGTTTGTGTGGTTCGTGGTAAGAATTCATTCATGCGTTTATCGTGAGTAAAGTATGACAATGCTTTTAATAAGAATATTATTCATTTTCGATTTGAAATTCAGATTCGTACATTGAGGAAGAAGGAGAGGATGTTGCCGTAAACAGCGGCTTTTCCGGTAGCGGCTGTTTTTCTGCCAGCAGTTCTTCCGTCAATAGCTGTTTTTCTACCAGTGGCTCCTCCGTCAGTGGCTGTTCTTCTGCTGGAGGCTCTTCCAGTAGCGGTTGTTCTTCCGTCAACGGCTCTTCTTCTACCTGTGGCTCTTCTTCTGGCAGTGGCTCTTCCGTCAGTGGCTGTTCTTCTACCAGCGGTTCTTCTGTCTGCGGCTGTTCTTCCGTCAGAGGTTGTTCTTCTGTCAGCGGCTCCTCCGTCAGCGGCTGTTCTTCTATCTGCGGTTCTTCCGGTTCTTCTGTCAGCGATTTTTCTACCTGCGATTGTTCTACCAACGGCTGTTCCTGAGAATTGTTTTTGTCATTACTTTTCTGCTGATTTTCTTGTACGATTTGAGCTAACTGTTCAATATTTAAAAGAAGAACAGGATTGTCAGAAAACTGTATGCCGCTGAATATTTTGGAAAAACGCAGAGCGCCCAATGATTTTGGTATGGGCTGAAATTCCTTGTCGGGGATTTCGATGTCACGTTTGATCTCGGCTGTCAGCAGAACAATCTTGTTGGCCGCGCTGTTCCACTCCCTCAGAATAATGCCGTGACGGACACCCTCCTCGTTCAGATTGAAGAGCCGGGGAAGGGAAATATATGTTTTCCGGCTTTCCTGATCGTAACGTATAGTCTCTTCCGTTTTTTGATCGTATAACATCATTGAGGCAACCGCGTCCATGGGGACTGCCAGGGTAAAGCCGGAAAAAGTGCTGAGAAATACCCTCATTACTAAACCGCCTCGTCTGTAACACGGGCCAAAAGGCGGCGGACATCAAGCACGGACACATCGCCGTCGTTCCATTTAAACGTGGCGTACACCGCGCCGGGTAATTCGCCCGGCTCTGATCCTGTTTCGATATTGTGCAGTTTATCCGGCCCTATGCTGGCGATGCCGGTTACACTGTCAATGGAAAAAGCGACCCGGTCTATGCTGTCTGTGATAACCAGCGCTTCCTTACGTGGTCCCGGCATTTGGGCCAGCAAGAATCCGGTGTCAAACAAAGCATGGGGAATCGAATAACGGTTAATAACGCCCAGCACATAGGAGGGCAGGAGGGGCAACGGGTACAGGGGGGCGCAACTGGCGACTTCGCCGATGATTTTTGCCGGGAAGGCATACTGTCGGCCAAAAATGGAAAAAATCAGATATTTTTCTTCATTGGCGCTGTTTAGCGTTTCCGCCGTTTCTGGCATGGCTTCCCCTTGTTTATCTGATTATTATACCATAGAGCACGTTATTAGCCCACAAATTCGCTGGCCTGAAATCTGCCTTCATCAACTTCGCCGTCCGGGTAGGTCATTTTCCCCATACCGGTCTGTTCTCCGTCTACCCAATCGCCTTCGTATACGCCGCCGTATATATATGTTAATTTTCCTTTGCCGTGGGGTTTGCCGTTGACTATGTCGCCTTCGTACACTGAGCCGTCATTATATGTCAGTTTTCCTTTGACGGGTTCTGTCATAAAAGCCTCCTTCACTTTTCACTTTTCCTTCCCCAGTTCTTCCGCCCGTTTCCATGCGGCTTCTACAGCCTGTATCGCGGCGGCTCTGAAAGCTGCGGACTCAAGCGCGGCAACGCCGGCAATGGTCGTGCCGCCGGGGGAGGCGACCATGTCTTTCAGTTCGCCGGGGTGCTTTCCGGTTTCCAGAATCATCGCTGCGGAACCCATCACGGTCTGCGCCGCATAACGCAGGGCCTTGTCGCGGGGCAGTCCTGCCAGCACCCCGCCGTCGGCAAGGGCCTCAATGAACAGGCAGGCAAACGCGGGGCCGGAACCGGAAAGGCCCGTAACGGCGTTAAAATAATTTTCAGAAACCCTGTCAACAATACCGGCCCCCTTGAGCATCGACTCTGCCATGTCGGCTTTTTCGACCGGGACTTCCGGCGATACGGCAAGGGCTATCATCCCCTTGGAAATCAGCGCCGGAGTATTGGGCATTATCCTCGCTACAGGGATCTTCGCCGCCGGATTGCACCCGAGGGCGGCCTGTATCTTTTCGATTGTCCAGCCTGCCGCCATTGATACCAGCAGGGGCGCGTCGCCCGCCATTGCACGCTTTTGAATAACCGGGGCAATTTCGCCAAGCACGCCGGACAGCGCCTGCGGTTTGACCGCGAGGAAAATGAAATCGGCCTTTTCGGCGGCTTCGGTATTGGAGCGGAAGACCTCAGCTTTCAGCGCGGCGGCGGCGGCCTCGGCCTTTTCCGCGTAAGCGTCGGCGAAACCTACGCCCGTTTTGGCGTCAGCCGCGCCGTTGTTCAGGGCGGTAATGCCCTTCATAAGGGCAAAACCCATGTTCCCGCTGCCGATACAGGCAATTTTTATTTCTTCCATTGATAACCCCTCATTTCTCATTTGTTATTGTAGCAAAAAGATTAATTCTGCGCTATATTTAGAAAAGAGGTAAGTCTTGCCGTTACTGACAGATCTGCATAACCATTCCTGCCTTTCGCCCTGCGGCTCTCTGGAATTGTCGCCCCGCCGGATGCTGGAGATCGCGTCCGCGAAAAAATTGAAAGTCATGGCGCTGACCGATCATAACTCAAGCCTGAACTGTCCGGCCTTTGCGAAGCTCTGCCCCCAATTCGGTATAATCCCGATTTTCGGCATGGAAGCGACTACCAGCGAGGAAATTCATGTTCTGTGCCTTTTTACCAGCCTGGAGGCGAGCCTGGCTTTCGGCGAATTCGCCTATTCGATTTTGACTCCTTTCCTGAATAATCCTGAAAAAACCGGCGATCAGGTGTACGTTGACGCGGAGGACAACATTGAGGGCGAAGTGGAGTATTATCTTGTGAACCCGCTTGATATATCTATTGACGCTATTTGGGGGAAAATAACCGAATACGGCGGCATAGCTATTCCCGCCCATGTTGACCGCCCCGCTTTCTCTATGGCGAGCCAGCTCGGCGTGGTGGTAGACGGCCCCTGGACGGCGCTTGAGTGCGTCCGCATCCCTCCGGCTTTTAACGGCGAGCCTTTAGACACCCTGGGCTTCCCTCTGACAACTTCTTCCGACGCCCATTACCCCGAACATATTGCCCGCCGCCCGTTCCAGCTTGACATTACCGCTGAAGAATTACAGCCCAACGGCCCCGGCACTGCCGCCGACATTGGGGCGTTCGTGCGGGCGTTGAGAAGAAGGCCGACGTGACAATTAGGAATGAGGAATGAGGAATGAGGAATGAGGAATGAGGAATGAGGAATGAGGAATGAGGAATGAGGAATGAGGAATGAGGAATAAAGACAGGGACAGGTAGCAGTGGTGTTGTGCGCCTCTTTCATTGCTAATTGCTCACTGCTCATTGCTCACTTTTTCGACGCTACCGGTTACTCTGTATGACCCATAACTGTTTTGAGGGACGCTTTTACTGACGGGTTTTCTGTATTGATACATTGTACTTCGTTTCCATAGTCTTTTTGAATACCGGAAATAAATTCATCGGCCCATGACGGCGCCAATACTTTTACTTTGTCAAAATCAAGTACGACAATTTCACCTATTTTTATGTCTTTGAATACATAGGCTTTTGCTTTCAAAAAAGCTTCCCGTCCGTCAGGGCGTGACATTAGAATATCGCCGAAGTTACTTACTTTTAATTCCATAAATTACTACTCCTGGTTAAAATCAAGAATTGCCAAACAACCCGTTATCGAAGGTGTCTTTTCAAAAAATTTAATTTCGTGTTTGTCTATTGAACAAGAACCGGAACCCGACTGAAAATACAAATGCCAGTTATTTTCCCGAATTGATTCAGCAACAAATTTCAGTCCGTTACCTCTCTGTTCGGGGGATCTTCCTGAAATTCTTTTGGTAAATGCCGTTTCCACCGCCTCAACATCAGAACCAATAGAAGGCAACACAGATACCAATGATTGCCTTACACCCATCCCATAATCTACAAGTGCTATATATTTCTCTTTATATGATAAATTGCAATAGACCCCCCAGGGAAGGTTTTGCTGAAAAATAAAATTATGATCAAAAGTGTTATTGCCTATTTCGCCAATAATCGCCGCTTCCAGGAACTTATTAGTCTCTAAAATATAACTCTGTATTCTGGCAGAAAAAACATTGCGGTTTTTTGAGAAACATTCATCGTTTTCATTAAAACCGTGAACTGTTTCGGCAATGAGTGCTTCTATTACCGGCTCTGCTATCATGCATTGAGAATATATTTTTTTATCTGTTTTCGCAATATGCGCCGGAAGTTTGGCGGTATGAAATTTTAGTACATGGCACCGGACGTGCCCCTTAAAGATCTTTTTGCATCATTTCTTTGACTTTTTCCGGTTCGGATGTATGCCCGAGCACCCACATTAACCTGGTTACCGCCGCTTCAAAAGTCATATTGCTGACAGGTATTACACCTGCCTTTAGCGCTTCCCTGCCGACTTCATAATCCGAGAATTCAGTTTTGCCGTTTCTGCATTGGGTCATGGCCACAACCGCGACACCCTTTTCTGCGGCATTGCGAACAGTATCATGGTATTCTTTGGGGAGGCCGCCCAAGCCGAAAACCTCAATTACAATGCCCTTGTATCCCATAGATACAATTGTATCTATAATATCCGGGCCAATTCCGGGGGTAAGTTTGAGAGGGAATACCTCTTTTACGATATTTATATCCAGCTTCGCCCCTGTTGTCCCGGGAGGCAGCGGATAGTCCATAATCACGGCTTTTCCCTCAATCCTGCCGGAAAGGGGGGCGTTAATGCTGTCAAAAGCTTTATCGTCTTCCGTATGCACCTTGCTTGCATTTGTTCCCCTTATAATCCGCCCGCCGAATACGATATATATACCCGGATACCCTTCAACAGCCGTCCGTACTGCATCAAGTAAATTCTTTTTTGCGTCCGTGAACGGGTCGCTCATAGGTTTTTGGGAACCGGTAAGAATCACCGGTTTATCAAGGTTTGTAATCATAAAGGAAAGCATTGCCGAGGTGTAAGCCATAGTATCCGTCCCGTGGGTAATGACAATTCCGTCATAATTTTCCGCCTCGCTAAATACAAGCTCAGTATATACCGCCTTCGCTATCTCGACCCAATTTTCCGGCTGTATATTTGCGCTGTCCACGCCGTCGCTTCTGCCGTTCAATATAACGGGTTTGCTTGTTAATTTACAGATTTCGGACGCTTCGGGGATACATTCTATCAATTCTTTCCCTGTTAATTCAGGCTTTAATCCGTTACCGCCTTCAACAGAAGCAATAGTCCCGCCTGTAGTTAATAGTAATATCTTTTTCATATTTTACCTCCAAGTGTGCATGGTACTCCAAACATAACTCTTTCCAAACCAATCTCAAAGTAAGCAATCTGAACATGAAAGCCCCACGTTCAGACTGCTTACTTTGTTCTTACTATTTTCCTTTTTCCCTCGTCTCTTGCCTAGTTCATATACTTAACCAGCACTGCGCCGGTTTGGGCAGAAAAAGCGGGAATTTCAACCCAATATATCGCCATGATCGAGCTTTCCCGCCAGTTTCCCACCCCTGAAGTGCTTGAACGGATAGCCTCCGCTTTCGGCATTGAAGCCTACGAGCTGTTTGCCGTACCCCCCACCCCCGAAAGCTCCATGGAACGGCTGCATAAGGACATCATCCATGAAATCAGGGAGGTAATTGTTGAAGTGCTGGAAAAAGCCCTTGCTGATAAGCACAATGGCTAAGAGAAAAAAGCAAGATCCTCCCTTGACAGGTATTTACAATGTGTATACAATAAAATGCAGACGCTGTATAAAAAATCATACAGTTATAGAACAATTTATTTTTTTATGGAGGTTAATTATGGTCAAGAAATTGATACAACATGGGAATAGTGTCGCTTTGGTAATTGATAAACCTATTATGGAAATATTAAAAATAACAAATGACACGGTTTTTGAATTGAGTACTGACGGTAAAAATTTAATATTATCGCCCCAAATTGAAATTAATCAAGAAGATGTAATAATACACTCACTGGAAAAAGTAAATAAAAGATATGGTGCCGTTTTAAAACGTCTTGGTGAATAAAAATGATCAAATTTTTGACATTATCTGAAGTATTGCTAATATTGGACGATCAAATAAAAAAGTACGGTGGAATATATGGTATTAGGGACATTAAATTATTGAGTTCTGCAATATATATGCCTGAATCAAGTTTTGGAGGGCAATATTTGCATGAAACAATTCCTGCAATGGCAGCCGCTTATGCGTTTCATATTTGCCAAAATCATCCGTTCCTAGATGGAAATAAAAGAGTTGCATTGGCAAGTTCATTGGTATTTTTAGATATAAATGGATATGAACTAAATTGTGAAGATGAAATATTATATAATAAAATAATGGATGTGGCAAAAGGTGAAATAAAAAAGGAAGAGTTAATAAATTTTTTTGAAAAACATTCAAATTCAATGAGCAGTTAGCAGTTAGTAATGAGCAATGTCAAGAATAGTACGCTTTGCTGTCGCTTTGCCTCTTCCATTGCTCACTGCTAATTATTCATTGCCAGTCATCAAAAATGAGTGACTGACACTCGGCGTTACCCCGGAGGACGCGGAGGACACGGAGAGGGAAGAGAAGAAGAGAGAAAGAGAGGATGAAAACCACTTTTCTTCCCTCTTTTCTTATTCTTCCTTTTCCAGGGCAACAGCACTTACTTTTCAATATGCTGATCTTCGTAAAATCAATCTCCAAAGATCTCTCACGGAGACGCAAAGGCACAAAGAACACAAAGAAAAGGCGATTAATACGTCAATTCCGGTCTTTCTTTGTGTCCTCTGTGAACTCAGTGCCTCTGTGAGAAATCTTCCGGGAAGAATTTCTGTTTTTATCCATAGAAAGAATTGCCGAAGCTTTGGAAGTAGACCCGCTGGAGCTTTTTCAACGGAAAGACATGGTTCCGGAAGAAAAAAAGATGGAGATGCTCAGGAAAAAGACTAAAATAATGGCAATTCTGGACATCCAAATCGAGAAAATCCTCAATGATTAAAGAAATTCAGCACGGATTAAAGAAATTCAGCACGCAGAAGCGATTAGCATACTAATCAGCTAAAGCCCTCCGCGCCTTTGCGCCCTCCGCGTGAGAATTTTTTCACACGTGAGAATTTTTTCCCATGACAAAAACAGGTATCTATGGTACAATCAGGAAAAAAAGGGGCGGGGAATGAAATCTGTCAAAAAACCGGGCATGAATTTTTATCTCATCTTTTCGGTAATGGGTCTGCTTGTCTCCCTGACAGTCTGCACCCTGATGTTTTTCCAGTTTCGCAGTTTTACCAAGAGTTCCTATTTGGGCACGCTGGAAAGAGTGGCTACATTGATAGAAAAACGATACCCCATTTTACACGATATTGAGAAATTGAGGGAAGGGGCAGAAAATGATGAAGACTGGTTTTGGGAAACTGCCGAGGAACTGAATGATTTCGTCGCGTCTTTTGGCCTTGCCTATATCTATTGCATTGAAAAGACAAAAGACAAGGGGTATGTGTTCCGTATATCTTCTTCAATAAGAAGGGACTACCATCCTGAGTGGCTGGGAAGCCGTGTGTGGAACGATAATGCCTTGCATCCCGAAGAAGTGGAGATAGCCTACACTACCCAAAAAACGGTCTTTTCTACCGAACCGTTTGTCGATGAATGGGGCACTTTGGTTTCGGTCTATATGCCTATTATTACAGACGGAAAAACCGTAGGCTTATTGGGGGTTGATTACGACGTATCCTATATAAACGGTTTGCAGAGACGTGTATTAATCTTTTTAATAATTTCGTTTGCCGCGTCAGCCGTTCTTACGGGGGTGCTGGCGTATGTCGGTTCCCGTTCGGTTGTTATTACCATAGAAGAAAGAGAGAAAACAACCCGCGAAGCGCTTGAACGCAAGACGGAAATTGAAAAATTGATGTATACCATAAAAGAAGCGTCAGAAACAAGAACCGCCTTTCTTTCCAATATTTCAAACACAATGGCAAATCCTATTAACAATATTATAAGGCTTTCTTCATTGCTTTCCAAATACACGGAAATTACCGAAGATCATAATAAAAATCTGGAGATGATAAATGACGAAGGTCTGAAACTTTATAATGTTATTAACGATATTCTTGATATTTTAAAAATAGAGGCCGGAAAACTTAAAATTAACCTTGCCAGGTACAACTTGCCAAAATTTATATACGATATAACTTCCCCGTACTCAATGCTTACAGAGAATAAACAAATTCAATATAGATTGATCATTGATAATAACCTGCCGGTAGATCTAATCGGCGACGAACTTCGTATCAGGCAAATTTGCCATCATCTTTTAACCAACGCCTTTAAATACACCAATGAAGGAAGTGTAACAGTTCACATAACAGGTAGAAGGCAAAACGATACTGTATTGCTTGTTGTAAAAATCATAGACACCGGAGCAGGCATAGCGCAAAACAAATTAAACAGTATTTTTATAAATTACGGGCAGGGAACCGGAGGGCTTGGCCTGTATATTTGCAGGCAACTGGCAGAAATGATGAAAGGCACGCTTACGGTAACCAGCGAGCGCGGCAAAGGCAGCGCCTTTACATTGGCCGTACCGCAGAAACTGGCATCCAGTGAAACAATCGATCCCGACACAATAAAAAAACTGGCAACCTTTAAAAATTAGGAATTAGGAGTGAGGAATGAGGAATAAAGCGAGCTTAGTTGGCGTGGTACCTCATTCCTGATTTTCTTTATTCCTAACTCCTAATTCCTCATTCCTAATTTTTCTCTGTCCCTATGTTTAATAGTTGCAGCGCCAGGTCAACTTCGGCAAGGCTTACCCCCAGCCTGGAGGCGATTTCCGAAGGGGAAAGACCCTGAATGGCCATTTCCGCAATCTGCATTTTTATTCTTGGTTTTTCAGGGCGGACGGCAGGAGGAGGGGGCGTATTTGCTGCTTTACGTTTTTTTTGCTTTTTGGCGCTAACGGTTTGAACGCTCTTTTCTTCATCGTCAAAGGGTAATTCGTTTTCTTCCGCAACAGCCTGCTGCTTCACGGAAGACTGCGGCTTCTCTGAAACCGCCGGGTTTTCCGGCTCCGAAGGAGACACCGGCTCCGAAGGAGACGCATTCAGCGCTTCGCGAATCCCCATGCCAAGATTTTTGTAAACGGCTTCGCTGTTCCGGCTTCGCTGAATTTCGCGCATGTATACCGAAATGCGTTTGTCCGTATCTTCCATGAGCTTTTTTAGGGTTTTTATCTTGTCTTCCATCAACAGCAGGTTCTTGTCGGTAGCGGCGTGAATTCCGGCAATTAGCCTGTCAACCTCATCACGGTATTCCTCAAGAAGCTGGCTGGCGGCTGTTCTTCGGGATATATACCACCGTAAGAAAAAAAAACCTGCGGTACAAAGAGACAGGCTGACTATGGAAATTACAAGAGGTATGTCTATCATTTTCTACAGGCTAATATCAATATTCCTGCCCAGGCTGGGATCATGAAAAACTGCCGCCTCTTCATCCTCCTGCTGGGGTTTTTCGCCTTCCTGTTTTTTGCCCTTGCCTCCGTCATGCGCCTGCGGCCCCCTGTCTTTTACCTTCTCGGCTCCGTCTTCGCCGGTATTCTGCACGTCGTTTACGGCTTTTATTTGATCGTCCGTCTTTCGCTGAAGCTCCGCGCCCTGTATAGCCTGGTGTATTGCCGCGCCTTCACGCTGTCCGCCCTGTATTTTTGCAACCTTGTCAAGCTGGGTAAAAAGAGTCTGGAGATCAATTGGTTGTATAGCCATCGGGACCCTTCGTGGATTCTTCATCCGGCTCTTCATATTTTGTCGCCCTGATAAGCCCTTCCTCCAGGATAAAGGTTGCGGCCTTATGTTCGGCATGAAGCTCCTCCCTGACATCACGGATAATTATCCTTACTCCCGGATAAAGCTTTTGTGAAGCCGATACCCTGCCGTGCGCTTTCAGGCTGTTGAGATATTCATGGATTTTCTTCAACCCTTCATCAATCTTCTTTAGGTCGGCTGTCAGCAGGTTTCGTTTGGTCATTAAATCCTGCAAAATGGCTTCTTTATCTTCAGGAAGGGTTTTCTTCTGCTGCTTGACATTCATAAGGGTCTGTATATTCAATTTAATATCATCAAGCAGCTTATTCGTGTTATCCTTCTCCATCTGGAGCCTGTCCATCTCTTCCTTGCTCTTCGGATCGTAACCGACTTCGCAGATTGTTTCCGTACCGCTGGTGGGATTCCCCAGGGTTTTGGCGTTGATTTCCTCTCCGGCGCGGAGTTTGCCTCCCATTATGGAAGCCCGTTTCCCCTGGCATATTATCTTGCTGTTTGCAACAATATTTGAGTTGATAATTCCGTCCGAAGCAACCACCATGCTTCCGGACTGGACATTGGCATTCTGTATAAACCGCGCCCAAAGGGATTTCCCGGACTGGATGCGGCCTTCCCCTTTTCCGTTTACACCCTGCTGGATGATAATATCACCCCCCGCCTCCAGGTCCGACTTGCCCACGCTTCCGTGAATCTCAATATTACCGGCGGCCTTGATAAAGAAGCCGTCTTCGACATCGCCGTTAACCACTACAGTGCCCAGGAAGTCGATATTCCCCGTTTTCAGATTCACCCCGCCTTCAACCGTATACACAGGCTCGACGTTGATAAGGCCGTTGCTCATCACTACCTGGCCGTTTATGTCCGAAAGGATAGTGGCCCCGTCTTCCGCTACATGGACATTGGTTCCAACAGGCAGATTGATGTTCTTGCCGTCTTCTGCGTCAAGCATTTTCCCGGTTACCGCCCAGCCCGGAGTGCCTTTTTCGGGAGCTACCCTTACCGCCAGGGGCTGGTTTTCGACCACATTCTGGATAATGTTGAGTTCCCTGAAATCTACCTTGCCGTCGCTTCCTTCTTTTAGCTTTATCTTGTTCTGCTCGGTTTCAAAATTGTACGTCATGTAGGCGTTTTTGCCGTTTATGGGAGGAGTCCCTTCCGCGATTATTACTTTTTCGTTGAATATGGGCTGATCCACAAAATGCCGCAGGAATTCTTCTTTTATTCCGTGTTTTACCCGGTTTTGGGTCAGGGTATTGATATAGGTCTCATAAGAAACATCGCAACCGCCTTCACCGGGGGGAGTTGTCATGAGAAGGGCGGTCATCTCGTCGTCGCTGATTTCCACATACACTACGCTGTCGTTATACGATTTGTGATCAAATTCGGCGACCTTGACATACTCTCCGCTGGCTTCTTCGACCGTTTTACGCACGAGATTCTCGTCAATTTTTTGAGCCTGGCGGTCTTGCAGGAAGTGCATGGCGTATAATTCCGTGGCTTTTCTTCCCTGTCCGATAACGGGCGTAACCTTGAGCAGCACCTCCCCTCCGGATTTGAAATGCACAAAAGCCTCGCCGTCTTTATCTTCAATGATAACGACATGAGCGCTAACCTCTTCTTCCTCAAGTTCCTGCTGGTGTTTTTTAGCGGCTGCGCTGATCTTCTCGTAAGCCCGGATGCGCCATTCTTTTTGACCCATGCCCCAAAAACCGGCGGCGCCTTTTTCTATAATCTCGTACTCAACCCGACGTGTCGGAATATTCAGAAGGGCAGCGGCATCGGCGAGGGCCGTTTCCAGAGTCGGACCTACCGTCTCGACGCTTTGGACTGCCCGATCCGCTTCCAGGCGTTCCGCCATGATTTTTTTTAGGGTAACAAAATCAACCATCTAAATAATCCTCTTACCATTATCGGCGAATTACAAAATAGCAATTAGCAAATAGCAGGTAGCAAAGTTAAGATACTACATAGGTACGATACCTCTTCCTTTGCTATTTGCTCCTTGCTATTTGCTATTTGTTCATACTATGCCTTTTCTGATATTTGTCAATTTGGATCGCAGGTGGAGTATGGCCTTGCTGTGGAGCTGGGAGACGCGGGATTCGGTTACTTCAAGCACCCTGCCTATATCCCTCAGGGTCAGATCCTCGTAATAATAGAGGATAAGTATTTTCTTTTCCTTGTCCGGCAGTTCGTTAATCGCGGCGATTATCACCTGGCGCATGACCTCTTTTTCTACCATTATATCGGGATTCAGGCTGGAAGGCGCTTCTATGCTGTCAACAATTGACATCTTGTCTTTTTCATCCCCTGAAAACCACACGTCGTGAAGGGAAAGTATCGAGGTGCTTGAGATTTTCTGGAGGGTTTTCAGGTATTCGTCCTCGTTCATTCCAAGCGCCCCGGCGATTTCCTGGTCGGAAGCTGTCCTTCCAAGCTGCGCTTCGAGAGAACTGATTGTAGACTCAATCTCCCTGGTTTTCTGCCTTACGGAACGGGGAACCCAGTCAATCTGCCTAAGCTCGTCAAAAATAGCCCCCCGTATGCGCGTTACGGCGTAAGTCTTGAATTTTACATTTTTTTCAGTGTCGTATTTATCTATAGCGTCTATCAGGCCGAAGACTCCGAATCCCACAAGATCGTCAAATTCCACGTTATTGGGCATTCCTATAGCGACTTTTGCCGCCACATACTTTACCAACGGCGCGTATTGCTTGATGAATGCCTCACGGATCTTCGGGTCCCGCGTTTTACGGTATTCCTGCCAGAGGGCTTCTTCTGTCTTCTCTTCCGGGATGGCACTCACCATAAGCTATCCTTTCTTGTCTGTTTCCAACACAGTCCGTATTCCGAGGGCAATATCCTTGGGATTAAAATCACCCTCAAGCGGAACAGGCTTGTTTCCGCTACTTTTGCGTTCCGGAAAAGGCTCTTCCTCTACAGTTCTGCCCGAATCAGCCGGGAGCGAAAAAGAATCCCCAAAGGGTTCCATCCCGGTCAATCCATTGCCCATAGAAAAATTATCTAAATTCATGGAAAAACTGCCGCCGTCATTAGACGACAGCGATTCCCCAAAACCGGTCATGGAAGGGGCCTCTTCCCCGATATCAGTATAGCTGTTTTCGTTGATTTCGTCCAGCCCCCTGTTTCTTCTTGCCTCCGCCGCCGGGTTTACGGCCCCGGACACGAGATCGCCAATATTTCCCAGTTCTTCATTGTAAGCCGGTTCGTATTCGCCGGGTAAAGCGGCCTCTGCTTTGTCACCCAGGGTGATGTTTACCTGCGAGCCGTATAATTGCGGGTCGATGCCTTGCGAACCGTCAGGTTCGCCGCCAAAAACATTGACTGCCGCGTCATCGTTGGCATCAGGGAACAATAACTCGGGGATAAAAGTATTGATAAGCGTCCAGATTCCTGTTCCCAGAATAAAGAAAAGCGCGGCAAAGCACAGGGCGCGGAGAACTGAGACAGCGAAACCGGCGTGGCCGACTATTAGGCTGGTCAAAAACGCAAGAAGCAATGCCGCGCCGCCGGCATATATACCCCATTTAACATTAATTGCCATTCTTTATGCCCCCTGTGAACGGTTAAACATTTTCCTGAACATAGCGCCCAGGCCGGCAGGCTCATTCGGCTGTTTTTTTTCTATCCGCCCGACAAGGTGCTGGATACTTTGGCTTGCCTTGCATTTCGGGTCAACCACCATAAACGGTTTCTGCTGCCGCACCGCGTTTTGCACGGTATGGTCTTCATAAATGAAACCCAGGTATTCCATTTTAACATTAAGAAACTGGTTGGTAACACTTATCATCTTGTCCGCGACAATATTCGCCTCCGCCGCCCCGCGAGCCCGGTTTACAACCAGTTTAAGCTCCATATTTAAAGTGTTGTACTCCGTGGCGATAATCTTGATTATACTGTATGCGTCGGTAATCGCGGTAGGTTCGGGCGTGGTGATAATAATCGCGTCGTCTGCGGCGGCGATAAAATCAAGGACATTGCTGCTCACCCCGGCGCTGGTGTCTATGATAATAATATCGGCAAATGAAAGAGTATCCAGTTCGCTGATAAATTCATGCCGTTCCTTTTTACCCATATTGGCGATTTGGGAAAAGCCCGACGCCCCGGCAACTATTGAAATCCCGTATTCGGTTTCAACCAGTATCTCCCTGATTGTCTTCTGTTTTTTAATTACATGGTAGAGGTTGTATTTCGGAAGTATGTTGAACATAACGTTGACATTGGCAAGGCCGAGATCCGCGTCCATGATCACAACTTTTTTCCCAAGCCTGGCAAAGGCAAGCGCCATGTTTACAGAAAGGTTTGTTTTGCCGACTCCGCCTTTTCCGGAAGTTACCGTTATTATTCTTGTCTTTCTGCCTTCCGCGCCTTCGGCATTTCTGCGCAACTGGGACATCCTGCCCGACAAGCCTTCGGCCTGGTCGTACAATCTGCCTGAGGAATTTTTCTTCTGCCGCATTATCTCACGCAGCTTTTCCGCCTGATCTTCCATGTCCTAACCTCTATTATATACTCGCCTCAAAATAGCTGATCCGCCTGTACGGAGTGAAAGCGCTTCTCCATTTCTTCCCTGTCAACACTGAACCCTTCCAGGTTAATCAAGAACCCGACTACGTTCGCTTTTTTTATATCCTTGTGAATTTGCTGCCCGTTGGTCATGAATGATATCGGTTTCCCCTTTTCCGCAAGGGCGGAAATTATATTGCCCACGGTTCTGGTTTCATCCATTTTGGTAAGCAAAACCGACTGATAATTAAACGGCTCAAACTGCCTTAGCATATAATCTATATCATTGGACTTGGTTGTCGCGGAAAGCACAAGGTGCGTCTCCGCTTTTGAACCGCAGGCGTTAAGAAGCGCTTTCATCTCACCCAGTTTTACAGGATCATTCGGGCTGCTCCCAATGGTATCAACGAGTATCAGATCGGTTTCTTCACGGTACATGTCGATCTCTTTCCTGAGTTCCAGTTGGTTGTTAATAATGGCGAAGGGCACTACTTCCATTACCTCACAGTATTTCTGAAGCTGATCGCTTCCGCCAATCTTGTACGTATCAATGGTGTATACCCGGACGGAAAGCTGCGGACGCTCCGCAGTGCCGATACCGCAGCCGTAAACCACGGCAAGTTTCGCGATGGTTGTGGTTTTACCTACCCCCGTGGGACCGACCAGCACTAAAATCCGGCCGGCAGGGGCATCAAAATAGGCGGAACTCGAAGAGGCATCATCCTCCCTCCAGGGCATCTTGTGGATTTTGATGCTTTCCCCAATCCAGAAAAGAAAATTTTTCTGAACCGCGTTAAAATCATCAAGCGTTTCCAGGGGCAGTTCCTTACGCGCCCTGTCCAACAGGCCGTTGATATAGCGTTCCGAAAATTCATTTTGCCGGAGCATCTGCGTTATACGCAACAGGCTGGGGTGATCCGCCTTCGGGGCGGCTTTCACGCTAAGCTGCTCCTGCTTTTCCATTATTTCGTTAAGTTTATCAAGTATAAGCTGCTGGCTGGTTTCCTTGTTTTCCTGTTCCTTCATTTGCCGTATAACCTTGTTGGGATCTTTGCCTGCGGCTGCCAGTATTTGTTTTTTTCTTTCCTCAAAATCAACCATGTTGCTCTCATTCGCGGGTACGGGCTTTGCTTTGGGCTGCGGCTGAGGCTGAGGCTGCTGCGCGGGAATATTCAGACCCTGCCCCAATTGGGTAACCAGGCAGTATTCCAATTCGACTTGATCCTTGGAAAAAAATTTGAACAAACCCGAAGGGGAGATCGTTCTTTCCCTGAGAATATTAAAATATATACCGTACTTGCTGACGATTTTATGGACGCAGTCTCCCCTGTTGGCCCCGCGTTCAACCAAAACCTCTGCCATCCTGCCTACTCCCCGCCATCTTTGGAAGGCGATTCCATTCTAATAACGCCCACGGCTTCAGGAATAACATCCGGCGTTATCTCCTGCACGGAGATTACCGCAAGTTCCGGAAGTTCCCTGTCTGTTGAATTCCGCACCAGGCAACGCGCCTGCTCGGAACAGAGGATCACGGGCTGGTATCCCCTGCTCCTTACCGCCGCCGCGGCTTTTCTTACAGCTTTAATCCATTCCGCCTGCGCGGACGGAGGGTCCCAGGCGCATATCACGCCGGAAGTCGTCTCGTACCTGCTCTCAATGATTCTCTGCTCCAGTTCCGGCGCGATTGTAAGCACCCGCAGTCTGTGGTTTTCGTCGGTGTACTGATGGCAAATCTGGCTGCCCAGCGCCTGCCGGACTTTTTCAATAAGAAACTGGACGTTACCCGAAAGAGGCGCGTATTCGGCAATCGCTTCCATTATTGTAACCATGTTGCGGATAGAAACCCTTTCTTTAAGCAGCCCGTGGAGAATTTTCTGTATTTTCACGACCGGCATTTTCAGTTCGGGCCGCATAACTTCGTCCACCACCGCCGGGTATTCCTTGCGGAGGGTGTCCAGGATAGCCTGCGTGTCCTGCATGCCGAGTATCTCCGCCGCGTGCCGCCTGATAATCTCGGTCAAATGCGTCGCGATAATCGAAGGGGGATCAACCACCGTATAGCCCGCTCGCTCCGCATCGTCCCTCCGGTTTTCGCTGATCCACTGGGCGGGAAGCCCGAAAGCCGGGTCAACCGTTTTGTCGCCGGGAAGCTCCTCGGTAACCGTGCCGGGAATAATGCAGAGGAAATGCCCCATGCGTATCTTGCTCCTGCCCACGTCGATTCCCTTGATCTTAAAGCAGTACTCCGAAGGGTCAAGCACCATATTGTCGATGATCCGCACTTTGGGGATAACAAGGCCGAGTTCCAGCGCTGACTGACGCCTAACGCCCTGCACCCGCTCCAGCAGTTCCGCGCCTTTTTCCTTGTCAACCAGAGGTATAAGGCCGTAGCCGATTTCCAGCGAAAGGGCGTCAAGCGGGACAATCGGCGACATTTCAGAACTGTCATCCTTGGCTTTCTTCGGATCTTTGGACTTTGCCATCATTTCGTTGAAGCTTGCCGCCTGCTTCTTTTTGCGGCCGACACTGTAACCGGCAAATGCCATCAGGGCCGCCAATAAAACCAGTACCACACGGAGGGAAAGAGGGGCACGGGGAAGAAGGGCAAAGCAGAACAGTACGGCAGCGGAGATCCAGTAGATTCTCGAAGAGATAGTAAATTGTTCCGCAACCTGTTCGGAGAGGTTGCCCGTGGCTGCGGCCCGGGTAACGACAATACCCATTGCGGTGGAAATCAGCAGGGCGGGAATTTGTGAAAGCAGCCCGTCGCCGACTGAAAAACGGATGTACGTTTTTAGCGCCGCCGTTATACCCTCACCATGAATCGTAGTACCGACTATTATCCCGCCCAAAATATTTATGGCGGTAATGAGGATTCCTATCTTGACGTTTCCCGAAATAAATTTACTGGCTCCGTCCATCGCCCCGTAAAACTGCGATTCTTTCTGAATCTCGGCCTTGCGCCTTTGGGCCTCTTCCTCGGTGATGGAGCCGGCAGAATACTCCGTATCAATTGCCATGTACCTGACAGGCATTCCGTCCAGGGTAAAACGCGCCGCAACTTCGGAAACGCGGGTCGCGCCCTTGGTAATAACCACTACCTGTACGGCAATGATTATAATAAAGATGATAAAGCCTACTACTATGCCAATATTATTTTCGCTGTTACCGCCCACAACGAAATCGGAAAAAAACTTTATCAATTCGCCGTCAAAATTCGCCCCTTTTGTGAGGATGCGTCTGGTTGAGGAAACGTTTAACGCAAGCCCGAAAACCGTTGTGACCAGCAGCACCGTGGGAAACAAGCTGAATTCGGTAGGCTTTTGGGAATATAAAACAGTGAGCAATACAAGAAGAGAAAAAATTAAATTGAGGGCCATCAGGATGTCCAGCATCCACCCTATAAGGGGAATGATGAGCATCACCACCACCGCGATTACGCCGGCCCCGATGAAGAGATCATTTATATTGCCAAAGCGGGTTGTGATGAGTCCGCCCCCGCCAGCCGCCTGTTTCGCGTCAGCCATTAAAACTCAGCCTCCCTCATGCGCTGGCCTCTGAAGCCTCAGCCTCAGCCGCCTGGGCGCTCGCCGCCGCTTGGGCGCTAGCCGCCCTCTGGGCTTTTGCCTTGCGCCGCATTTCGTTAATATGCATCACCCTGCCCAATATCGTCGCTACAACCATGTAGTACGCTTCGGGGATATAGTCTCCTACCTCTACTTCCTTGTACAAAGTCCGGGCGAGATGTCTGTTTTCCACCATCGGAACGCCGTTTTCCTGCGCCAGCTTTCTGATCCGCGCCGCGACCTCGTCGGCGCCTTTTGCCGTGACCATCGGGCCGTCGGGCATGGTTTCCTTATGGTATTCAAGCGCCACGGCAAAATGGGTCGGGTTGGTGACTACAACATCGGCGCGGGGAACCGCCTCGGCTATATTCTGTTTGAGGAGATCCCGGAAGCGGCTGCGTATCCTGTTGCGAATCTGCGGGTCTCCTTCGTACATTTTCATTTCTTCTTTCATTTCCTGCCTGGACATTTTGTTTTTTTCCCTGAAACGCCAGCGCTGGAACAGTATATCAGGAACGGAAAGCGCCAGGAGCAGTATAGCGCAGATTATGATCAAGCGTATGGCGATAGAGGCGACTGTTGTAAGCCCAAGCCAGATGCCCGCCTTCTGCAAATTAACCAGTTTGTATAAATCAGACCGGATCAGGAAAAACGCCACGCCTCCGATGATAAGCATTTTTACAACAGATTTGAATAAATTATAAACCCCTTCAATAGAAAAAATCCTTTTGAAAAACTGCCCCAACTTGGGGATGACTCTGGAAAAATCAGGGGTGATGGGTTTGGCGGTAAAAATAAAACCGACCTGGACTATATTGGAAAACAGAGCGGCAAACACCGCGACACCCAGTATCGGCAGTACCAGTTTTGCCATGTAGATGAAAAAGGCCCCCACCAGAACGGCGTCCTTTGTCGGGTCAAGTTCTACTGACCTGAGCAGGTAAAAACGCAGCATTTCAATGCAGGTTCTCAGCATATAGGGGGCTATAAAGAGAAGCATCAATGCCGGAAGGAACAGCGTAACCGCGCTGATAAGTTCCTGGCTTTTTGATATCTGGCCTTCTTCCCTCAGCCGCTGGATCTTATGCTCGGTAGGCTGTTCGGTACGGCCCTCTTCATCAGCGTTGTCGGAAAACCATTGAAGATCAATGAGCAAAGAGCAGGTAGCAGGTAGCAAAGGAAGAGGAAGAGAGTTGCATCTTAACTTTGCTCTTTGCTCTTTGCTATTTGCTATTTGTTTCATGATCCGCCTCCGATCTGTTGCCCGATCATGGTGTAGAGCTTCTCTATGTTGGCAAAACCGGCTTCTATGACATGCGAAAAGGCTTCTACCAGAAAAGGGAGAGTCGCAAACAGCAAAAGATATGCGGTAATGATCGCAATGGGGAAACCTTCCGAAAGTATGTTGATCTGCGGCGCGGCCTTGGAAATAAGCCCGGTCGAAAGCGATGTAAGGAAAAGGGTTCCAAGGATGGGCAGGGATATGACCATAGCGTCAAGGAAGAGCTTGGCAAGCCCGGATGCCATCATATTGATGACAGGCCCCCTGCCGTCAATAAGCATTGTTATATTGAGGCTTTGTACGGAACGCCAAAACCCGCCCAAAAACAGTTCCCTAAAACCGCCTACGGTCAGGAAAACCAGCATGGAAACAAGGTTAAAGTACTGGCCCATCAAGGGGTTTTCAATCTGCGCCAACGGGTCGAACGTTTCAGACGCGCCAAGGCCCATTTGCAGGGAGAAAAACTGGCCGGCAGTGGAAAAGGTCGCGAAAATAAGCGTCAGGTAAAAGCCGATTATTACGCCTATAATGCCCTCGCCTGCAACCAACAGCAGGAACCGCAAGCTTAACGGCTCGTAGCGCAGATCGCTTAACACGCTGGTTCCGGGAAAGGTCACCGCCCCCACCCCGCTTACGCCGGCCATCCCCGCTGCGGTAAGCTCCGCAGAAAAAGCGCCGGCGTTTGGCAGTACGGCAAACGCCGCAAAACCGGCAAGGGCAAGTTTCGCGACCTGGGGAACGGCTTCCGAGGACAACAGGGGAGCCGTTTCGATCATGGCTATGGCTCTGGCGGCGATCAGCAAAAACACGGGACCAAAATTAAGAATGTTCTGCAAAAGCGCGCCGTCTACCATCTTCCTTCCTATCTCGCCATGTCAGGAATACGCATGAAAAGTTCCCTCGTATACTCTCTCAGAGAGGCGAACATCCATCCCCCAAAAAGGGCAAGTATGATCAAAATTGTGAATATCTTTGGCACAAAGGTAAGAGTCTGCTCCTGAATGGAAGTGGCGGCCTGGAGTATCGCGACCACCAGCCCGACCACCAGCGCAGAAAGCAGCAAAGGAGAGGCAACGAGCAATATCTGTAAGACCCCCCGTTGCAGTAAAGTGGATACCTCGCCCAAACTCATCTTTAATACTCCTATATAAATGAACGGACAATCTGTTCCGTCAGCAGCGCCCAGCCGTCAACCAGAATGAACAGAATCAATTTGAACGGCATTGAAATCATTACAGGCGGCAGCATGATCATACCCATCGACATGAGGGCGCTCGCCACAACCATGTCAATGACGATAAAAGGAATAAAGAGCATTATTCCAATCCTGAACGCCACAGTTAACTCGTTCAGTATAAATGCGGGGATCAGCACATAGGTAGGGACATCCGCCAGGCTATTGGGGCTGTCCAGCCCGCGCATTGCCATAAAAAGCATAATATTTTTTTCCCCGCCGCTGAGCCTCCCGTCACGGCTTCTCAACTGGCTGAACATGAAAAGCCTTAGCGGGGCTTCCGCTTCGCGGTAGGCTGTCGCCACGTTAATTTCCCCGGCGGAGAGCGGCTGTATGGATTTTTCGTAAATCATCGAGAACGTAGGCCACATTATAAGAATAGTCAAAAACAGCGACACCCCCATAATAACCTGGTTTGGGGGAACCTGCTGGAGTGAAAGCGCCCGTTTAACGAAGTCCAGCACGATGGAGATACGGAGAAAACTCGTCATCAGGATGATGATGCTGGGCGCGAGCGAAAGCACTGTGAGCATCAGCAACAGTTGGAGGGAGAACGCCACTTCCTGCCCTGAAGTCGGGTTTCGCACGGTCAGGTCGATAAAAGGAATGATAGGCGGCGGCGGCGGTGTAGGCAGGGCCGTTGTCCCCTCAGCCGGGCTGAAAGGCGATGTCGATGTCGATGTCTGCGCCTGCACAGGCCCAGACAAAATAAAAAATAATAAATAAAAAATAAAAAATAGAGAAGCCTTCTTTCTTTTTTCTCTTTTCTCTTTTCTTTTTTCTCTTTTCATATCAGAGTCCCTTGAGCCTTTCGCTGCGTTTGCGTATTTCATCCGGGCCTGAGTTTTCGGTTTTAGCGGAAGAGCCAAACTTTTCCAGTATAGCCTTAAAATCAAGCAAAGGCCGACCGACGGACGGCGCGGCTACCCTCTTTGAATCCTCAAGGAGCATCGCGTTTATCGTGTCCTTGTCCGTTATTTCGCCTATCAGGTTTACGCCGTTTTCGGCTGAACCCACAAGCCATGCCTGCGGCCCGACAGAAACTACATAAACGCCCCGGCTCGTACCCAGCGGGGCGTTTGCGAGAATCTTGAGGAAGGGATCTTGTTCCGCTCCGGCGTTTGAGGCCCGTCTGAATTTCAGAAAATAGACCAACCCGTAGATTGCCGCGGCGACCACCGCGAGAGTCAGAAGCACCCTTAATATACTAAAAACGGAAACGGACGAAGCAGCGGGCACTGCGGCCCCTGTATCGGCGCTTCCGATTATCAGCGACTGTTCGTTGGTTCTGATAGGGTCAGGGGTTTCTTCTGAGGCCGGAGGATCTCCGGCAAGATCGCTCTGAGCGAAGACATTTGTTACCGAAAAAACAAATATCCATATAAACAGCGCTGTGAACAGTGCTCGAGCAGACAATTTTTACTCTCCCCTCCAAAAGAAATTTCACCCATATTTATCATAAACTATATTTAAATACGAGAGAAGAGGAAGATCCAGGACGACTACTAAACATCCCAGCAACAGCTACGTTTAGTAAATTCGTTCTTGCTTTTTTCTCTCTTCTCTCTTCTCTTTTCTCTTGTTGTCTCATCCCAAATCGCTCATCCGTTCTGAGGGAGACACAATTTCGGTAACGCGCACGCCGAAGTTTTCGTCAATGACTACGACTTCGCCTTTTGCTATAAGCTTGTGGTTTACCAGTATGTCAACAGGCTCGCCGGCGAGTTTGTCCAGCTCGATGATCGTGCCTTCCCCCATGTTGAGGATTTCCTTGATCAGCTTCTTTGTACGGCCCAGCTCGACTGTCATCTCCATGTAGACGTCCATGATCAGGCCGATATTTCCCGCTTCCTGGGGGCCGCCGTGTGGCGCCAGGTGAGGGAACTGTACAGACTGCACATTCGGACTCCCGAACTGCGTTCCGCCTCCGTAATTCCCCCCCATCTGTGAACCACCCATATTACTTCCTCCACTGAGACCAGGAGCCCCCGCTGCCGGTCCTTTTGCTTGTCCTGCTGCGCTACCGCCGCCGTTTAATGATTTTGCAATATCACCTGCAACCGAAGGCCCCAGCACCTCCCAAAGCTGGTAAGCCTTCCCGTCGCCTAAATCTAACTGGTATGTCGCCCCGGCAAAATCCCCCGAAGGCAGGGCGACAACGGCCTTTGGCACATTGGTTGCCTCCGGCGGAACCGCCGCAATGGATTTGTTGCCTGTTTTGCTCGCCAGCGCCGTTATCTGATGCCCGACCATTTGTGAAACGGCTTCGCCCAGCACCGACATTGACATCTCGTCAAGCTGTATATTATCTTCTTTGTTTATCAGGCTGGCGATTGCCTTTGCCCCGTCTTCGGGGAAAATGAACATGTGTTCGCCAGGGAAACCTGAACTGAAATCGGCCTTAATTACAACTACCGATTCGGGAAGCTGCCCAAGGAAGGCGTCGCGCCCGTTGACCGTAATCTGCGGCCCTTTCAGGCTGATCTGCGTCCCGGTCAGCATTGAAAGATTGGAAGATTGCGCGTCCGTGGTAGAGGCGAAGAACGTTTCCAGGGCTTTCTTTTGCTCCGAGGAAAGACTTCCGCCGCCGCTTGGCGCCGCCGTTGCCGTCGCGCTGCCCAAGCCGCCCAGAGATGAATCAACCCCTGAAAGCAACGCGTCTATTTCGGCCTTGGAGAGAGCGCCGTCACTCATCATCATCATTACAAAACCTCCCCGTCGCTTGCCAGCTCTTCAAATTCGTCTTCGTCAAGCTCGGCAATCTTTTTTGTTATCTGCACCGCCAGCTTTCTCCCTATCAAACCCGGACGGCACTGGAACTTCGGCTTGTTGCCTATATTCAGGAAATACGGTTCGTCCACACGGGTATTGTACAGGCGGATCACATCCCCTCCTTGCAAGGAAAGAACGTCCCTTATGGAAATATCGATCTTTCCGATTTCAGCCACTACATTAACATCGACAGTAGCCAGCTTTTCCTTTAATACATTAAGGTTTTCGGAAGTGGCGTTACGCCGCACCGACGAATACCAGAACTGGGCGGAAAGCTTGCCGACTATCGGCTCAATGGTGATATAGGGGATACAAAAATTCATCATCCCTTCCACGTCGCCTACTTTGGTTTCCAGCGTTACAAGGATAACCATTTCAGTGGGGGGGACGATCTGCGCGAACTGCGGGTTGGTGTCAATCTGCCCCAGGCGCGGGCGCAGGTCTATTACCGTCGTCCAGGCTTCGCGCATATTCGCCAGTATGCGGACGATAATGCCTTCCATGACAGACTGCTCGATATCGGTCAGCTCGTGCTGGGACTTGTTCCCCTCGCCTTTGCCGCCGAAAAGCCGGTCGATAATGGAAAAGGTAATCGCCGGATCGATTTCCAGAATGGCGTTGCCTTTCAGGGGGTCCATGTTGATAACGGCAAGCGTAGTGGGCGTCGGTATCGAGCGGATGAACTCCTCGTAGGTCAACTGGTCAACCGAAGCGACATGGACATGCACCATGCTGCGGAGCTGCGCCGAAAGGCTTGTCGTGGTCAGACGGGCAAAGGTCTCGTGCATTATCGAGACAGTGCGGATCTGCTCTTTGGAAAATTTGTCGGGCCGTTTGAAGTCATATATCTTGATCTTACGGCTGTCCGCCGCAGGCTTATAATCCTCCGGTTCGGCGTTTCCTGCATTTATTGCGGTGAGAAGCTGGTCTATTTCATCCTGCGACAAGACTTCAGTCATAAAATAAAAAACCTCCGGTTTTTTACGCGCTCATGGGTTTTATTAAAAAACTTCCATTACATCAAATCTGGTAAATGTTATATCCCTCACCCTTGTTGTCTCAAGGTAGCGTTTGTTAAGCGTTTCCTTGATTTCCTGCTTGAGACGTTCTTCGTTTTCCGGCCTGAGTTCCTCTGCGTACTTTGAAGCAAAATACCTTCGCACAAAATCCTGCAGTTCAAACTTCCTGCCGGCAAGTTCGGCATAAGCAGTTGTATCGGTTTGATCGTAACCGATATTCATAACCACTGACACGGAGTGATTTATTTCATCCTTGGTTCTGGTAGTAACCGGGCCAATATCAGTGTACCATGAAAAAATCGGCTTTCTGCCGAAATACGGCGATTGGGGGTCTGTCACGGTAGTCTGCGTTTTTCCGCCGTCGTTCATGACATTAAATGTTATAACCGCTACGGTAACAATAAAAATCAGTGCCCCAATGCCTATTGCGGCAAATTTCAGAAGGGTTGGTAAAAGGTTCCCAAGCCCGCCTTTTTTCTTTTTCGGCGCAGCACCGCCTTCCGGCGACTCGCCATCTTCCATATCAAGAGCATCAGTGTCTGACATATATAAACCTCCACCCTGTGATTAAATGCCTATACTATCATTCTAATATATTCATCGGCACTTTTGAAGAGGGATATTAGCAAAAAAGAGCAAAGAGCAGATAGCAAATAGCAAAGTTAAGAAACAAATCTCTTCCTCTTCCTTTGCTATTTGCTACCTGCTCTTTGCTCTTTGTTAAAGGTGCGCGTCGTCGATGATAATTATGTCCACACGGCGGTTATAGGCCCTTCCTTCCGGAGTTAAATTGTTGGCAATGGGGGCCGTGTCCGAGAAACCGGCGACCTGGAAGCGTTTTTCATCAATCCCAAGCCCGGTAAGGTAGTGCAATACGTTGATAGAACGCATCGCCGAAAGCTCCCAGTTGGAAGTCCAGGGGCCGGACGGGTCAACGTCAAGGTTGTCGGTGTGCCCTTCTATTCTGAACTTTCTGCCTGCCAATTCATCAGAAGCCAGGTAGCCGCCGAGGCGCAACAATATATCCCTGGTTGACTCAATGTTGATCCGGGCGCTTGCCGGGTTAAAGAAAGCGTCGGAGGCAAGGGTAATCACAACCCCCCTTTCATCAACGGTGATGCGTATCCTGTTGGAACGGACTTCGGGGGAAAAAACGCTGGTCGCCTTGCGAAGCGCCGTGCCCAGCGACCGGCCCCTTTCCATTGAGGGCAGCGACATGATTGTCGCTCCCAGCTCGGCGCTGCGGCCCGACGCGAGCGTCATACCGCCCGCCATCGCGCCAAGCCCCCCTGTCTGTATGGAAGTGGAAATCGAGTCCAACTGCTGCTGGGTAACCTCGTCGGGGTTAAAAAAGATGACAAAGAAGCAGAGCATCAGCGTAACCATGTCGGCGTAGGTGTTGAGCGACGTATCAGGTGGTAAAGTATCTTCCCGCTTCTTTTTTTTTGCCATATATTAGTCCTTAAGCAATTCCGCTTCCAAAACCTTGCGGGCAGTCGGGTTAAGGTAGGCCAGCAGTTTCAAAGCCAGAATACGCGTATTTTCACCCGCCTGTATTGAAAGAACCCCTTCTATTACCATTTCTTTAACATTGGATTCCATAAGGTCGTGCTTTCTTAGTTTGGTGGCAATGGGTATTACGAACAGGTTCGCGCCCATTGAACCGTACAGCGTGGTTACAAGAGCAAGAGCCATGTTGGGGCCGATGGACGCTTTGTCCTCAAGGTTTGCCAACATACCGATAAGCCCGACGACCGTTCCCAACATTCCAAGACCGGGGAACAGGATTGTCCAGTTGTCGAAGATTTTTATTTTACCGGCGTGCCTGTCCTGGGTCTTGCTGAGTTCCAGTTCCATGAGGTCGCGGATAATAGCCGCGTCCGTACCGTCAACCATCAGGCGCAGGCCTTTTTTCATGAACTCGTCGTCAAGGTCCTCAAGCTCGTCTTCAAGGGCAAGAAGGCCCTCACGGCGGGCCTTTTCGGAAAAAGCTATCATCTTTTGGATAATACTCTGTTCGTTAGTGGTCTGAAGCTTGAAAGCGCGGCCCATAATTTTCCACATCGACATGGCTTCCGGTATGCCGTTTGCGGTATTAAGCGCGAAATACGAACCTAAAACAACCAGAAGGAATGAAGGCAAGTCCATGAGGGGCAGCAACGACTGACCGGCAACAATAACCGAGAATATTATCATTCCAAAGGAGCCTAAAAGGCCTACATAAGTTCCTACATCCATGCGCTACTCCTGAATAACGGGCGGGCATATACGCCTGTGGTACGCCTCAATTTTTTCCAGAACATCATCCACTTCATCCCTCACAATGTGGTGCTTGCCAGACAGCATAACCAGTTTTGTGTTGGGAATCACTTCAATACATTCGATCTGGTTAGGGTTCACATAATACTCCATACCGTCCAGCCGGCTTACTTTAATCATATCATAACCTAAAACAAAGAGCAAATAGCAATGAGCAAATAGCAAAGTTAAGATATAACTCTCTTTCTTTGCTATTTGCTACCTGCTCTTTGCTATTTTACCTCTTAAGGCTCAGCAGTTCCTGCAAAAGCTGATCCGCCGTCTGTATCGTCCTCGAGTTGGCCTGGAAACCGCGCTGAGTTACGATCATGTCGGTGAACTGATCCGCCATGTCAACGTTGGACATTTCCAAAACGCCGGCCCTGATATTGCCCTTTTCGGCAACACCAGACGGGCCTATGTTTGCCATACCTGAGTTGTTTGATTCGCGGAAGGTGTTGTCACCTGCCTTTTCAAGACCGCCCTGGTTGGCGAATGTCGCAAGGGCTACCTGCGCCAGAGGCCTTACGCTGCCGTTGGAGAAAACACCGGTGATAATGCCGCTTGAATCAATCTTGAAATTGTCCAGATAACCCATTGTGCGGCCGTCCTGCTCCACCGCCTTGGACGAGCTTGCCTCGGCATACTGGGTGATCGATCTGGTAAAGCCGCCGACCTGCCCCAGGTCAAGGACAAATTCCTGCCTGACGGCTGCCCCGTCTTCGCCGGGGGTCGTGTTCGGCACGTCGTAGGCGACATTCATCTGAACACGGCCCGAAGCCCCGGAGGCGTTGCCGTCGCCGTCAACCGCGGAAAGCAGGGTTCCGTTGTTCGAAAAATTCACCGTAAAGGCGGCTGCCCCTCCGGCTGCCGGAGCGGCGTCGCCAAAACCGATAGAGGTGTTTGTGGGCACTTCGTTCTGCGGGTCAACGACTACTGCGGCGTTCCAGCTATTGGGGGTGCCCGGCACCCTGGTGAATTCAACCTGCAGAATGTGCTTTTCGCCGAACGTGTCGTAAATATCAATCTGCGTTGCCCATGTGCCCTGGATTATCTGCCTTCCTGTGGGATTCTCCGGAATTTCGGGGATACGCTTGTCCAGGTTACAGGCAAAGTTGACTTCGGTGGTCGCCCTGGCCGGATCTTTTGAGCCGATGGGGATGATCAGGTCGGTAACAGGCCTTGAGGTGTCCAGCACGGTATAGCCTTCCACTTCGCGCGCCATCCAGCCCTGCACTTTCATACCGTTGGCGGGATTAACAAAAGTACCTTCTTCGTCAACGCTGAAAGCACCTGCCCTGGTAAACAACTGCTTGCCCGCATTGTCCAGGATGAAAAAGCCCTGGCCGTCAATGGCAAGGTCGGTGCCGAGGCCCGTTGACTGGAAGCTGCCCTGGATGTGGATAGTGTCAATCGAGGCTACGCTCATTCCAAGGCCGACTTCTTTGGGGTTTACGCCGCCGAGTTCGGCTGTGGGACGCGCCGCGCCCTGCAACTGTTGGTACAAAATATCCTGAAAATTCACCCGGTTCCGCTTGAAGCCGGTGGTGTTGATGTTGGCAATGTTATTGCCGATTACGTCCATTCTGGTCTGATGATTCTGAAGCCCGGAAACGCCGGAAAACAATGATCGCATCATGATGAAATCTCTCCTTACCTAAAAAATAATTGGAAACAATTGTTATAAAGTGTCCGACAAATGTCCGGCACTTATCCTGTTTTCCTCCCGTTACTCTTCAAAAACCTTCTTCACCTGGTTCCAGTTATAGTATGAGCCGTTTACCAGCACCATCGGCATTTCCCCTCTGGTAACAGCTTTTACCGTACCCTGTATAACATTTTCCCCTTCAACCAGTTCCACGTTTTTGCCCAATGACTGTGAAGCCTCGCTGCCGCTTACAATGGCGGTGAGCTTGGCAAAATCCTTGGACATACTGGTCATCTGTTCCAACGAGGAGAACTGAGCCATCTGCGCGATGAATTCCTTGTCCTGCATCGGGGCGGTGGGGTCCTGGTAGGAAAGCTGGGTGATCAGCAGTTTGAGGAAGTCGTCCTTCCCCAGGTTCTGCTGGGGCTTGCGCCCGTTGTTGAGCTTGTTGTTAAAGTCATTCACATACTGATTGACTTTCGCCTGCTCGTTCGCGTCCAGCCTGAACGCTTCGTTTACATTCATAACCTCTCCTATGCTAAAACGTTAACCGACTTTGTACCCTGATAGTAATAATCAAGGGCAGCCGGTACTTCATTCCATTCGGCAGCGGCAGCCTCGTAATGCGAAGCCGCTATGAGCCTCGCAACGGACTGGCTCTCTTCCGTCCCCTGCCATTGCTCCGCTCCCCCTCCGTGATCGGCAAGGGACATTTCCAGACTCGCGCCTTCAAAGCCCGATTCCAAAAAAGCCTTTTCAAGGGAGCTAATTTCCCGCTCAAAGGCGCGCAGGGTTTCCTCGGTCTCAACAACAATTCGCCCTGTTATTTTGTTTTCGGCCATTTCCAGGCGTATCTTTACATTGCCGAGGCTTTCCGGTTTTAAAGCAAGCCTTATGGTTCCCTCGTTGGAATCGCGCAGAACAACCGAAGCGTTGCGTACAATGTCGTTGTTTAAATTCTGGTGCAGTTCCCGCGCAAGGATGTCTTCAAAAGCCTGTCCCGCCTTCGCTTCCCACGAAGTCGTAGCGGACTGGTTTCCCTGTCCCTGGTTGGGCAGATGGAGTTCAAGGGTTATTTCCTTGACCGAACCTTGCTCCGGACGGGTTTCCACGCCTGTTTTTACCTGAACAACGCTGTCTTTTTGGACAAATTCAGCACCAGTACTGCGGAAATCCCGAACTTCGACAGTCGCTCCCCGCCGTTTGTCCCTGTTCCGCGCCTCATCCAGCCTGTTCCTGCCGTCTTTTTCGCCGACAACGGTTTTTTTAGCTTCAGTTTGCTGTAAAATTCCCTGGGCAGGCGTTTCTGCAACCTTGCTCTCGCTTTTTGCGGCGATTTCGGCGCGGTTTTTGGCCTTGTCTGCGGTTTTATCAGGGGAAGCATTGGAAATTTCCAGGCCTTCGCCCTGTTTCCCGCCGGCCGCCTTTTCAGGCTGTTTCACAGGCGCGGCTTCAAGGCCGGACTGTTCTGTCTGGACAGCCTCCTCTTCCGTACCGCGAAGCTGCTCCGCTTCCCCGGAAGAATGCCGCCGCACAAGAGAAATAACGGAATCGGCCTTTACCCCTTCATCCGCCAAGTCATTATTTTCATCCGTGAATTCCCCGGCTAAATAGCTCGCCGTAAAAAGAATGTTCTTTTCCTGGACGGAAAGCCCTGTCTGCTCCAGCAGAATTTCCGGCTCTGTTTCGCCGTTTTTCTCTGTTGCAGCTAACACTTTTCCGGCTTTGTTTTTACCTTTTTGAGCCGACCGCAAACAGTCCGTTCCCGGTGTTTTGGCAATCGCCTCCGGCTTGTCTCCGCCCGAGGCCTTTTCCCCTGCCCCGGTTTTACGCAAACCCGAAAGGATCTGCGCGAACACGCCGAGCCTGCTTTTTGCGGCTTTGGACTTATGCGGGGATTCCCCTCCCTGTTCGCCTGTCTGCTGAACTCCGGCCGCCTCCCCCGGGAGACGCGCCTCTCCTGCAAGAGAATTTACCAGTTCAGTTTGGGGCGTTAATTGAATCACCACCCAGACCTCCTTACCAAACCCCTGGTTTGGCTGTAATTTCCCGGAAGCTGAGTGGCGTGCGACATGTCGCGGCGCAACACGCTGTGTTGCGTTAGAGGCTCTGCGGCCTCCCGGCCATTTTACGCTGCAATTCCGCCGCCCTGGCGGCTCCTTCCGGCGTTGCCGCCATTAACTGGAACCAAAAGGGCACAATAGACGCAGTTCCCGCAGCCCGTGCAAGCTCTTCAGTCTTCCGGAGTACATCGATAACGTCCTGATCATCCATTGCTGATATGATACCCACCGCTCGTGTCGGTTCCATATTCATCAGGATGCGGGCGTTTTCCTCGATGTTCCTCTCCTTATTTTCGGCATCTGCGACCTGCGCTTTTAGAGAATTCTCTCGCTCGTCCAGCGCTTTTTGCCTTTCTTCAAGCTCCTGGGCCATTTGTTCTATTTCGCCTCGGTTAGAAGCCAGTTCCAGCCGTGTTGTCTCCAGTTCCATTTTCTCCAATTCCAGAGCTTCCAGCCGCACCGCAAGCCGCTCGGCGTCGAGGTTGAGGTATTCCTCCGGCGTGGTTCTCGGCTGTCTCCGCCCTTCACGGCCTATAAAACGGTATAGCGGGGCCAAAACTGTCTTTGCGTCAATTACATTCAAATAGTCAAACCAGATGATGCCCCCGGCCGCCAGGACCGCGACAAGCAACAAAAGAACAAACACTCTTCCTGCCATTTATACTCTCCCAATATACTATTATAGTGTAAGATTGTTTAAGAAGCAAGGAAACGGGGAAAAATGTAATAATCCTCTCGCAGAGGTCGCGGAGGCGCGGAGGAGGGCGCGTTATTATCTAATCGTCCATTAAACGGGCAACTTGCACAGAGTCAAAACCAAATTTCTCTCTCAATAGCACGTCCCAGTATTCCTGTTTTCCTGGCGGCGTTTATTTCAGCATTTATTTCATCAAGAGTCATTCCCGAATTGCCGTTCTTCATTGATGTAAGGCGCATTGCCGTAAGGTTCTGCAAAAATTCAAGCTTCTGAAGTATAGTCAGTGTATTTTCCAGGCTGTTTCCGTCAATTTTGAATAATAAAGCCTGGGGTTTACCATTATTGGTAAGGACAGCTTTACCGTCTTTGCTGAGTCTTGTAAGTGTTTCAGACGGTGATTTGCTTAATTCGCGGATAGTTAAAAATTGCATACACTGCCTCCTGCGTTAATCATAGACAATTGTCGGACAATTGTAAAGAATAAAATTTTACTCCAGAAATTTCTCACAGAGGAATGATAAAAAGTTAATTAACCAAAGTCGGAAAATAGTGTATAACCTATCAAAGGTATTGGTAGGGGAAGGCTATGGCTCGTGTCTGTGCATGGTCCACGAGACCGCCACAGAGAATGAGGAGCCAGAGCCGCATCATTCGATGGTCTACGAGACCGAATAGGAGAATGGAGCACATTTACCGAACAGGGCCTTTGCCGA
>Ga0268262_10000849_pt1 | contig 39532 bp, 28 predicted proteins | sample TergutNc150P3_FD_190354 | JGI IMG/M metagenome (GOLD analysis project Ga0268262, IMG submission 190354) | Nasutitermes corniger P3 segment gut microbial community from laboratory colony in Florida, USA - Nc150 P3 (SPAdes) (version 2) | ecosystem: Host-associated > Arthropoda: Insects >...
GCCTACAGCCTTAGCTGCGCCAGTGCTGGAAGGAATGATGTTCTCAAGAATGCCACGGCCACCGCGCCAATCTTTGGAAGAAGGGCCGTCAACGGTTTTTTGGGTTGCTGTTGCAGCGTGAACGGTGGTCATCAAACCACGGGTGATGACGAATTTTTCGTGAATGACTTTTGCGAGTGGAGCAAGGCAGTTTGTTGTGCAGCTAGCATTGGAAATAACGTCTTCGCCATTATAAGTTTTGTGATTAACGCCATAGACAAAGGTTTTGGTGTCATCTTTTGCAGGGGCAGACATAATTACTTTTTTTGCGCCAGCGTGAAGATGCTTTTTCGCAGATGCGTCTGTGTTTTCCAAGAAGAAGCCGGTGGATTCCACCACTGCTAGAGCGCCCACGTCACCCCATTTTAAGTTTGCGGGGTCTTTCTCTGCTGTTAAACGGATTTTTTTGCCGTTTACAACAAGGGAATTGCCATCTACGCCTACTTCGCCTTTGAATCTTCCGTGAACGGAATCGTATTTAAGCATATAAGCCAGATAGCCAGGCTCTAGCAAATCGTTAATTCCCACGATTTCTATATCGTTGGAAAAGTTCTGAACGGCAGCGCGGAAAACCATGCGGCCTATGCGACCGAACCCGTTGATACCTACTTTAATGGACATAAATAACCTCTTAGTTTGTTGTTCAGGGAGAATATAGAAAATATTTAGAGGGTTTATAGCTTGTGTGCCAAATGCCAACCACGTCTATGTTGGTTTCCTCATAGATTTATCCCTAAGTTGAAGCCAAGCGTACGGTTGTAAAGGTAGTAGTCACTTCTTCTGTTGCTCACATCAAAAAAACCATAGTCGTAAAACGCACCTATGTAGAACATCCCTATATCAAAGCCTATACCCGTACTCACACCGAGGTCAAGTGCTCCATTGGCAAAAATATCGGAATGACGGCCCATATGGCATCCTAAATACGGGCCTACATTGAGCCTGAGCACAGAAAACTTGAACGAGAGCAATAATGGAAGCTCAAGGTAATGGGCGGTAACTTTGTCGTCACCCCAACCCCAATCCATACTCATTCCCTTCTGGATATATATCAAGCCCGGCTGGATATGGAGCCAGTCGTTTACCGCAAAATCCACTACGAAACCAGCCTGCATACCAAGAATACCGGAGTTAGTTCTGTAACCGTCTTTATCTTCATGTTCTTCGTAAGTGTGCGAGCGGTTGATGCCAGCCCTGATGCCAAAAGACACAGAGCTTTTTTCCTCTTTTTTTTCTTCCCTGCCAGCAGAAGCGGAGGCAGGAGGCTCGTAAGGCTCGTCAACAACGCAATCATCCGCAGCCGCCTTCCTCAAATCGTTCAAAAGACCGCTTATGTCCATACTGCCTACCGAGCTGACAAGTTTCTTGGGGTCAAGCGTGCCGCCTGCCGAAGCGGAATTCAAAAGACCCTGCACAAAATTTGTCAAGCTCCCAACGATTTTATCCATACCGGGGAAGCCAGCAGGCAACTCGCTTTTTACCCCGTCAACAGAGCACTGCATCATAAACGACTTAGGCTCCAGCTTTTTTCCGAACGGGCTAAGCATATCCTTAGCCAGCTTTGAGGAGCAATCCTTCAGTTTAGCAGGGAAGCCGTCATTAACCTTGAAAAGAACCTCGTTGATGTTGTACTTTTTGTCGCAGTGCTTCGGGGCGGCGGCTGGAGCTGCCGCAATGGGGGCTGGGGGCACGTAGCTCCCCGGAGGGAGGAGCTGACGGGCCAGCTCACTGGAAACAGCCGCAATGTCGTCAAACGACCTGAGGGGGCGGTCTGCCGAGCCGTTCTTGAGCACCTGCAAATCGGAAACCCTCACAAGCCGGGCGGCAATGGAATATGCGCCAAAAGCCTCGGTCACGTTTGCAACGCAGACATAGTCCGCCCCGTGCCGCTTGGCGGCCTGAGCAATGTAGGCGATGTCGCCCTTGCCGCTGGCGGCAAGCTCGCTTTGGAACACCGCCGGGTCTGCTATCTCCGCGTACACGTTGGATTGCGACATAGCGTAAAGCAGCTTACTGCCCAGAGACTTGTTAACCCCGGCATCGCTCGCGCCGGAAACATAAACGGCAAGCTTTTCGGGGGTATTTTGCGCAAAGCAGATGGCAAAGCCAAAGGCTGCCGCGAATGCGGCTTTGGCGAGTCGTATTTTCATAGGGAGCCTCCTAATGAGATTAGGCATAGAAGCCATAGTGGAAATAAACGTAGAAAAATGAATTCATTTACTAAATTCCCCCTAATGATTAAGGTAGCTGTTCCAAATAAAGGCGTGCTGTCTGAGCCTGCTATAGAGTTGTTGAAAAATTGCGGATACAAAGCCGCTAAATCAACTAGAGCACTCAGCTCCATAGATATGGCAAACGGAATTGAATTCTATTTCTTACGCCCTAGCGATATTCCTATGTATGTTGGCAAAGGCATAATAGATGCAGGCATAACCGGTATGGATTTTCACAAAGAAGTTTCAAGCCCTGCAATAAAAATATTAGACCTCCCATTTGGAGCGAGCAAACTCTGCGCTGCCGTCCCCGAACAAAGCCCCTACCAAAAACTCTCCGAGCTTGGAAACCTACGCATTGCAACCAGCCTCCCTGGTATAGTACGCAGCCATTTCAAAAATCCCGACATCCAGCTTGTGGTGCTGGAAGGCGCAGTTGAAATTTCCGTTGAGCTTGGCATCGCAGATGCCGTTGTAGACGTTGTGGATACCGGAACAACATTGAAACAAGCCGGGCTTCGCATTCTGGGAGAGCCATTATTTTTGAGCAATGCCGCATTGTTCGCGCATCCAAACCGCCAAGGCTGCCCAGAGGTCTGCAACCTTGTGAGGCGCATAGAAGGCAAGCTGGTAGCCTTATGCTATAAGATGGTGGAATACGATGTTCCTGCAAATCTGCTGGAGCAGGCTTGCACCATAACACCGGGCTTAGAATCCCCTACCGTAGCTCCTCTTCAAAACAAAGGCTGGTATTCCGTTAAAGCAATGGTAAAAAGCGAAGAAGCAAACTCCATTATGGACAAACTGCAAGACCTAGGTTGCGAAGGAATTTTGCTATTCAACATAGAGAGCGCAAGAGTTTAGCGCCTATCTTTTGCACTGATAATACAAACCACCAGAATGAGACATCATATCAAAGTCTTCGCTGATTCCTCTAAGCGTTTCCACAGCTCCAATCACTAAGAAACCCTTGGGGGTAAGAACCCTGGCGAGCCTGCTATACAAGCCCTTTTTGAAATCATCATTAAAGTATATAGCTACATAACGCATAAATACTAAATCAAAATGCGGCTCTAGAGAAATAGGATTATCCTGTAGGTTAAATTTTTGAAAAGTAACCATATCCTTAATATCCTGATTAATCGTATAGCTCATACCTTCTTTTGTAAAGAATTTGTTCAACTGCTCCGGCGTAACTCCTCTGCTCATAGCAACAGCATCGTATCTGCCCATTTTAGCTTTTGCAAGGCAGGAATCCGAAATATCCGTTGCAACAATTTGCACCATATCTTTCCTTATCACATTCTGCCCCATGCAAAAATCCCGCACGGTAATAGCTATGCTATAAGGCTCTTGCCCTGTGCTGCTGGCTGCGCTCCAAATTTTAATTTTATCTTTTTTGCCATCTTTGAACGCCTGCATAAAGCTGGGCAAAATCTTCTCCCTCAAGATAGCATAAGGATGGGCATCCCTGAACCACAAGGTCTCGTTCGTGGTCATGGAATCCAAAATTTTGTCTTTTAAGTCTTTACGATTGCTGGTTTTCAAAATATAATAGAACTCTGAGAAGTCTTTGCATTTGTATTCGTCAATAAAATGAGCGAGCCTATTTTCGAGCAAATATGCTTTGTCTTTATTCAGACAAATACCACAGTTCTCTTCGATATAATCTCTTAAAAGCGTGAATTCATTATCAGTAATCTTCATAGATGTAATAAATTTAGAAAAAAAGCTCCGTTACCGGAGCCCAATTTTTATTCAGCAAAGTTAAAAGGAATGGTTGGGGTGGTATTGCCGCTTTTTATCTGTTTCCATTTCCATTTAGATACCTGGTCCTTTATAGCATTATCAAATTCAGGGTACCCTGTGGTGCTAGATACTATGCTAATAGTTGTTATATCACCGCTGGGAGCAATGGTAAATTTCAGAGTGACCTTGCCTGCGAAGCCCGGTTTATTCTTCAAATACCTATTGTAAATGCTCTTTAAGCCGTTCACACGTTGGTTCACAACAGCCATAATCTCAGCTCTTGAACGAGAGCCATCACCTGAACCCATATCTATATCTTTTGCGCTGGGAGCTTTAATTCCGCCTTTTGATTTTGTGCCAATGGAACCTCCACCGCCACCCATCAAACCGCCGAGCATACCATCAAGACCGCCAGAACCACCTTCTGCATAACCATCGTTAAAGCCTCCATCCGCAGCACCGCGACGGCCGCCGAGTTCGGTTTTGCCACTGGTCTGCAAACCTGCGACATTCTGCAAAACTTTGTTTATGTCTTTGGCAAAGTTTTTGTCGTTCATGAGGTTGTAAGCACTGAAGTTGGATTTAGAAGACTTTGCTGTGAGCAATTTCAACACGCCACGGCTCTGAGGAGCATTGGGTTGACCTTTGCCACGAGGCTTGCCGCCGCCACCTTCTTTTTTGCGAGGCTTTTCGGCTTTCTTCTTTTCCTCTTTCTTCTCTTCCTTCTTTTCGTCAATCTTCATAGAAGCAGACAAATCTTCGGATTCTATGTTTTCAAATAGAATCTCGTCCACCGCTGCTTCGTACATAGTTGCCAAAAAGCCGAGCAAAAGCGAGAATATTGCAAACCCACCCATAAAGCTGGCTGCGCGCTTATCGCTTTCCGGAAGCATTGATGCCACAAAAGGGTCTAGCTTCGGTTTTCCACTTTTTTTGTTTTCTTCAGCCATTTAGTCCTCCGCGTTCTTCATATTGACAGCAAATGAAATATTGGAAAAGCCAGACAAACCGCAAGTTGCCATAACTTTATACATAATACCAAAGTGCGTATTCTTGTCTAACTGGATAATCACCTTTCCTCCACCTTCGGCATCTTCGCCTCTTTGGAGCATCGCTTCTTTTTCTACAGCGCGCTTTTCTTGAAGCACTCTATCCAAGGCCTCAACCAAAAGCGAATCCTGTTCAGCGACCTTTCTCGTCTCTGTGATCTGTTGCCCGTCAACAAGCACCCAATTTTGGTCCACAACCACGCCCATAGACACCTCAGTAGGCACTTTTTTGGAAGTTGAAGTGGGCAAAACCAAATTTTCAGCGGCGGTTACCAATTGACCTTCTGCATCCACCTGTTTGAGCAAAAACACCAAGATAATCGTCATAACATCCATCAAGGATGTGAGCGAAAGTTCTGTGCTCTGACCGAAACTTCTAGCTTTTCTCGCCATTTTAGCCTCCCTGCAACACTGCTAACTGAATTTTAGGAAATCCAGCATCGCGTGCTCTGTCCATAAGATTGATAATTTTGTCAAAAGCTGTATCATCATCGGCAATAACAATTATGTTATCGGCATCTGGGCTATCTATAAAGCGGTTGCGAATCATGATAAGAGTTTTAGCAAGCTCATCATAAGCGCTACGAGGCTTTAAGGTTATAGCAGGCTTTCCGTCTGTGCATATATCTTCTACGCCAGGAGCGGATTGCCCGCACGCGAGCTTTCTGGAAGAACTTTCGGCAAGAGTTGCAACCACTGCGCCTGGCTTAGTCTCAGAAAGGCTAGCGATGAACTCGTTCTCGTTGTTCATATACGCAGAATCGGTTTTGCTATAAACAGACATCTGCACTGTACCTGGGTCTTCTTCGCTCACTCTGAGCAAAGTCCATAAGCCTATGGTCTCTATGGAATATTTGAACTTTTCCGCATCCAAAACACTACCATCCTGACATTTGGGTGGATTTTTTACAAGCCCATCTGAATCGTATTCAAAAACATTGGGGTCGTAAGTGATGGTGTCGCCGTCGCTTTTGCAACGGAAAGTCCACATTTCCTTGAAGAACACCTTAGGCAAAGAGCCGCCACGTGCCCAAATCTCAACATAGCCCTTTGCAAGAGCAACCGTTAAATTCAAGGCATTGTCATCCGGCTCTGGAGGAGGTGCGGATTCTTGGGCAACATCAGACCTTTCAGGCATGTTGATTTCTACAATCGCCAATTTTTGAAAAGCTATCATAGTTAAAAGAACGGGAATTAGGATTGTCATAAGACCCATAACCGGAAGCATATCCGGCTCTTTTACCTTTTCGGCTTTTTTAAGATTTTTTGCCATAAGTAAACCCCATTAGGCAAATGAGTTAATAACTTTTAAGCTCTTCTCTTCCATTTCCTGTATAACACGTTCGGAAAGCATGCTCAGGAAGCCTTGAATAACAAGCAACGGAATTGCAGCAAACAATCCCAGCAATGTTGTACCCATAGCTACAGAAATACCGTTAGCAAGAGCAGCAGGACGTTCTGCCGCAGGTTTGTTAGCCACAGCATCAAAGGTTATTATCAGACCGAAAATTGTTCCAGCCAGTCCGAGCAGAGTTGCGATTGAAGCTATAAGAGCTATAATTGATAAATATCTATTTACACGAGGTGCTTCTGTTAAGAAAGTAGCATCGCTGGATGCAACCATAGCCTCTTTGCCTTTGTCACGTGTTGCAAGAACAGCACCGAGAACAGCGGCAATGGGAAGCTGCGACCTGCCACAAAAGGAAACTGCATCTTCGTACTTTTTATCTGCCACAAGCCTTCCATATTCCAAAAGGAATTTGTCACGACCTGAAGAGGAACGCATATAGATGTAAAGGAACCTCTCTATGGCAACTCCAAGGCCTGCCAAGCCTACGAACAATATAACCCACATGAATTGCCAACCTGCCTGTGAAGGGTCAAATGAAGCAAGCGTGTTTTTTATGACGACATCCATTGTAATACTCCTATGGTTAAGTGGATGAATGAAACTTTTTCTCAAGGTAAATATAGATTATTTTTTTTCAAAAAAACAATCTATATTCATTTTTTTTATTTTGCCACCCCTTCTAGTCATCATCAGGGGCATCAGGGGCAGAAACCGGAGCTGCTCTTGACCTTTGTATGGCCTTTAGCCTCTCTAATTCCTTCTTAAGCTCTGCATTTTTGGTCTTTCCTTCGGAAACAATGTCCTTATAAACTTTGAACTGCTCCTGGACATCCAGCTCTTCGGACTTCTCAATTTGAGCCAAACGAGCCTTTGTTTTAATGTAATGGTCGTCCCTGAACAAGGTGCTGGGGTCAAATTCCTTTATTTTAACGTTCAAAATCTCATTTTCCGGGTCAATTCTAGTGACAAGGGCATATAAGCTATCCGTCCATTTGTTTTTAATGCCATAGTGGGCGGCTGCTTTTATTCCAGATGCGCAACGAGGCAAAGCTCCCTGCTTGGCAGTCTGGCTCTTGTTCATCAATTCTTCGCGGTAGGCTTCCAAATCTTCGTGAACAGCGTCCACCGCATCTTCTTTGGCATAGCCCTCTGCAAGGAATTCCTTATACATCATAACGCTATCCGGCAGCGGAGCTTCGGCAAAGGCATTGCCCACTTCGTAGAAGTTCTGGCAATCGCGGAAGAACATTTCAATAAAGCCATCTTGGGCAGCTATCACGTCAGGGTTGTAATAACCTTGCTCGCGAGCGAGGTCAATGTTAACACCGAACAAAGGCCTTGCCTGTTCATAATAAGAGGGCAATTGCTGAACCACTTGAATTCTCTCAACAAAGAGCCTTTCTTTGTCCACATTGCCTTTTTTATCTCTCACATCAATTTCCTGCTCGCGAACCTTTGTAGCAACCGTGACGAATAGCTCGGCGATGCGATTCTTGGCTCGGAAAGTCCATTTTTCAGAAGCATATTCAGCGGACTTTGCATATTGCTTAGTTGCGCTTTGCAAAATTGCCATCAGCCTTTTTATCATATCCAATTTGGCTTTTTCGTTGCCCTTTATCACCAGCGGGTTCATAGTTGCTCTTTCAAATTCTCCCAGCATAAAGGTAGCTTCCGCAGCAAAGGCAGGGTCTGAATTGGTCAACTGGATACCGAACTTGTCGTAGGTGGCAATGGTGTTCTTAAAGTTGAGAATTGCTTTCGCAGTGTCTTTAAGCTCCATATAAGCCCTTGCGGTTCTGATATAAGCGTTGATTAGCTTTTCCTTGTCTGTGGTGTAACTCTTTACGAAGTTCTCGTATTCTTTAACCGCGTTGGGCCAGTCTTTGGCATTTTCGTAAGCCATAGGAATGCTGTATGCTGCATCCAAAGCATAAGTGCTTTTTGGATATTCCCTTATCAAATCACGGTTACAACGAATCGCTTCTTTTACGTCTTTTATAGCATCGTAAGTTAAGCAGGCGTTGTACAGCAAGCCCGGAGTTCTTTCGTGCTTGGGGTATTTTTTGAATGCAATTTCGTAGGTTTGAGCTGCAAGCCTTTTATTTACAAGCGAATCTTTGCCCGGAATTGAATCGTAAGTTTGAGCGGCTGCAAAAATTGCATTTATAACCGCAGAATCCTGTGGGTAGTTATCCACTATGAATAGATAGGCTTTTGCAGATTCCAGCCTCTTATCATCTTTTCTATACGCTCTGGCAGCGCGAACTACGGATTGCACAGCCAAATTGGACTTGGCATATTCTCTGGGTATGCGCATCCAGGTTTCTGCCGCCTTGGTATTTTGGTTAGCGTTCTCATAAGCCACAGCGGCCTCAAACAATGCTTTGTCGGCAAACTCAAGCCTGGGGAACCTTTTTATCAAAGCTAAGTATGCTTCCGCACCAGCTTGGAATTGCCCAGCTTTAACCGCTTTTTCCGCTTTCTGATAAAGCACGGCGGCAATTGCAGTTTCAATTTCCTTGGCAGTGGTAACAGCATTGCTATCCTTAACTCCCAATCCTTTCTTGTCCGTGTATTGAACAAACAGCCATTCCAACTCTTTCTGAGAATCATCAAGCTGACCATCCATCAACAACGCTTGAGCTAATCTGCGGCGTATTAAAAGGGTATGTTTGTGGTTCGGGAAATCTGTGAGCAATTTGCGCAAAACATCAATTGATGTTCTATATTGTTTTGCTTCGTAATGAACCAATGCCGCATTATAAGCCAATTCAGGCGCTGCGGTATCTTTGCTGAACTTTGACATATACCTGTCAACTTGGGCAAAGTATGCTTTTGTCTCTGGCAAGCCATAAGCTTTAATAGTATCGCCGTTGGCCTTATTCTTTAACGCATTTTCACGGGCTATATCCATAGCGACCACAGCGTTATAACCCGCATCGTTTTTGCTTATGATATTCGGGAAACCAACCGGGCGGCGTCCGTAACGAACAGTATCCGTATCAACTATCCAATTGAACATCTTTGCCTGATTTTCATATTGCTTCAACTCGCCGTAGAGATGCGACAAATTCATGTGAATTCTGTATTCGTTCCAATCCGGCTCGTTTTTGTAGCGTTCTATGTAATCGTTATAGGCTTTAACAGCCCTTGCGTATTCCTTCTTTGCTCCTTCGGTATCACCCGTTTTGAAAAGCGAATCTGCGCTTACGTGTATAAAGAGCGGGATATCAAACATAGCTTGGCGAATTGCATTCTCAGCATTTTGCATACTCTCTTTGTTGCCGCTATTTTTTTTATACCAAGCGGAACTGCGGTCATAACGCTTAACAAGGTCATAACGCTGTTTCTGGGCTAGCTCAAATTTTTGCTGAGTCCTGTAAATTCCCACTATTGCTGTATCTGCAAGAGGAGCGTCTATATATGTTGGGTTAATGTCAAGCAAAAACTTGAATGCCTGCAAAGCCTGCTCCAACCTATCGTGGTCTTTAGCTTTTAGACCTATGCGGAAATAAAGAGAATCTTTATAAGGAACATTTTTTGACTTTATGAATTTTTCGGCTATCTTAATACCATCGTCCAAATCGGAGAACGAGGTTGCCATAAATTCCATAGCTTCAACGCGCAAATCTTTTATGTATTTGCCCTTGTCTGCGCCGTCTATATATTCCCAGAATTTTTGCGCGGCAATTTCAAACTCCGCCTGGTTATAGTAGGCTTCCGCAAGATGGAACATAGCGTATCCGGCTTCTTTTTTGTTTATAACAGGGCTGCTCGTGATTTTTTCGTAGGCTTTTATAGCATTAGACCATTTGGACTTGTTAAACCAATATTCACCTATACGAAGCCAAGCACCTGGCGTTAAAGTGTGGTTAGGATATTTTTGAACCATCCTTTCGCGGAGCTTTAAAGCCTCTTCTTCCTTGCCTCTTATCTCCAAAATAAAAGAGGCTTGGAAAAGCATATTCGCTGCGCTTGGGCCGTCTGGAAAAAGTTCAACATAGTCTAAGAAAATAGGCAAAGAGCCTTCGTGAAGGTTCTTTGGCGCTTCATTTATTTTTGCGCACTTTGGGCCTTTATTGTCACGGTCTGCGCACCACTGCACGAGTTCTTCGTAAGCGCTTTGCTCCTTGGCAAAATTAAGCTCTTCCAATGTGTAAAGCTGCTGACCCCATTGCTGCAAAACTGTGCCGCAGTTGCTGTTTCTATTTTTTGCGTTTTTATCGCGGCACTTCATTGTACTGGAAGTCTGTTCCCATTCTTGAATGGCTTTTTCAAGCTGTTCAGGGCTAGAAACGCTACCGAGACGAGCGGCTTGGGTGGCTTTGCTTTTTTCCTCATTGCAAACCTGCTCGGCTTTATCTCTTTGTGCTTTGGCATCCGCTACGCAATCGTCATAGCCTTTCCCACCTTTGCCAATTTTTTTACACTTGTCAACAATAGACTGCATTTTCTTTTTTTCTGTTTCACAAGCGTTGGAAGCGTAGGTGACACCCGTGAGCATCGCCATACACACTAAAAAAAGCACTCTAAAATTCATAGTTCTGTCCTTTGTTCAAATTTATAAATCATCCAAATCCAAATCATCAACTTCAAACGAGCCGTCATCTTTCTGTTTACCCTTTGGTTGCGGCATCTTGGAAAGTTCCGTAGAAACTATAGCTTTTGTCAACCGGGCATCACCTAAAACTCTCTGCCTGCTTGCATCAAAGCGGTCACTCTGAATAACACGCTGCTGAAATTCCGCAAAGTTTTCAATTTCACGATTAGCTCTTTCAAAATCTGGATTGAGAGCTGCGCGTTTTTGCTCAACTCTTGGAGTCGGGAGCTGCCTTGCCAAATCCAAAGCCCTAATTTGAACGCTGTCAAAACCTTCTTTCATGTCGCCAAAAGCTGTTTTTGCGCTATCTTTTTGAGCTTTTGATATTGTAGGATTCTCTGTGAGCTTTATAGCCATAGCTAAACTTCTGTCTGCTGCACGGAAATTCTTATCCAAATAATCGCAGTAACCTAAAACGAGATAGGCCTCCGAAATCAGATAAGAATTAGGACGGTTCTTTATTATCCATTGGGTAAAGGGTTTTGCCTCTTTGGTTTTATGGAATTTTAAGAAGCTCCACGCAAGCGCAAGAGCCGCTTCTTCATAAAACGGGGAATTGACATTTGTAACCTGCCCATAATATTTCGCTGCTTGGGGCACTCCTTCCGGTTCTGAGAAATAAATGTGGCCCAATTTAATTTTCGCAGCATCCTGCAAATCCCTTTCTGACTGGTTCGCTGCCTGATACGATAAAATATCATTGAAAGAACCTTTGGCCTCGTCCCATTTCTCCTGACGGCTATACGCTATGCCCATTGTGTAGCGAGCATAAAAATAGTTGGCATTGCCGGGCAAAATTGAAGAAAGCATATCTATAGCGTCTTTATACTGACCCTGCTCAAATTTTATTTGACCAGCAACGTAATCGGCATCAGGCTTAACATCTGATTTTGGGAAATTTTGAATTATAAACTGATGCTTTGCCATCGCTTCGCTATAACGACCTTCTTTATAGTCTATGTTCATCAACTGGAAGTGATACCTTGGAACTTGGTCAGAGTTGGGGTATCTATTTATAGCGTCTTTATAAATTTCCTGGGCAGCCAAGTGCATACGCATATTCTCAAAGGATTTGCCTTTGTAGAATGCCGCTTGGTCAACCAAGTGGAATGTTGGATATTTGGTTTGCACTTTGCCAAACGCATAAGAAGCTGCAATAAAGTCGCGGTTCAGGTAAAGACGCATAGCGTAACGGTAATCGTTTTCTGGCTCTATCTTCAAGCGGCGGTAACGGGCTTCGCCAATGCTCTCTTCGCGAGTGTCTCCAAAGCGAGCGGCAGCGCGAACATTCCATAAAAAGCCACGATTCTTTTTCTCTATTATATCATCGTGAGACATTTCAAGATCTAAGCTCAGATAGCGGAAGAGGCTCACGTCTTTCACGTTCACAGTTCCGCCTATCACAGGGTAACCTTCCTTTGTCCAGCGCAATTTAGCACCTACTTGCGGAGTTATAAAATATGTTCCTGAGAAACTGGTCGCAATCATGTTACCTTGGCCGCCTTCCCAAGATTGATGGAAAATATCCACAATGCTGGCTTCGGCTTTTAGCTCCAAAGCACGGTTCATGCCTCGGTAGAACAGAGATACATTGACGTTGGAGGGAATTGAATAACCCTTTGATGAATCCAATTTGCCTAAAAAGGAAGGTGCTATGAAACTGTAGCTCGCCGGGTCTTGTCCGGGGCCCCCTATGCCTGGCTCTGCGCTGCCGATAACCGGTTGCATCAAATTTTGAATGGCAACTCCCAACTGCACACTGCCGAGCTTTGAATTATTTATGGGATTCCAGCTAAAGCCAACGTCACCGCCTACGGTAAGCTGCTTATTGTAACCAAATTGGTCCACCTGCAAAACAGTTAGGTTCACACCTAACGCAAGCCAATGAAACAAACGATAGGCATAGCCAAGCATATAAGCGTTTTCTGTATAGCTGCCGTTGTCATTGTCTGCAAGTATCGTAGCTCCGTTTTCAAAGAATGTAAAACCCAATGTATGTTTGTAATCCCAAGGGAACACAATTACACCGTATTCTTGCATGGCAGCTCCGCTTATGGTAGCGAAAAAACCACCTGCTACTTCCAACTGGTCGGCCTCCACTATGCCAGCGGGGTTTACATACATGGAAGTTGTTCCACCAAATTCACCAAACCAATCGTTTTGCTGAAATTTGTTGGGAGAATAAAACGGTGCTGCGAGCGAATAGCTCGCAAAACAAAACACTAACGCAGCAGAGAGCAATATGTATTTCACTTTCATTTTCTCCTCAATTATCCGTGCGTTGGAATTCTATACGACGGTTCTTAGCCTTGCCCGCAGCGGTATTATTGGACGCAATGGGCATATCTGGACCTTTGCCTTCATAGCCAAGGCGAGATGAATCTATGCCACGGCTTATCAAGAAGTCCATAACAGCCTTTGCCCTTGCCTCTGAGAGCTTTTGGTTTGTTTCTCTTTTACCAGCATTATCCGTGTGACCAACTATTTTAAAGGTCACTTCTGGATAGGTTTTCATCATTTCCACAACAGTCATAAGGTTGGCGAATGAATCATCCGTGATATCGGCTTTGCCGCTCAAGAAATTAACGCCTTCTACCACGAACACCTTCTTTGGCGGTGGCGGTGGTGGCGGTGGTTCTGGCTCTGGTTCTGGCTCTGGTTCCGGTTCTGCTATAACTTCCGCGACAAATTCTTCAATTTTAGGTTCTTCCGGCTTATATACAGGTTTCTCCACAACAATTTCCGTATCCGGTGGACGATATACTAGAGAGATGTCTTCTATAAGGCCTATATCCAAACGGTCGTGACCTCTTTTTAGCAACGGCGATTTGGAGCTTAAAAAGAAGTTTGGGCTAAAAGGAGACGGATTGCGGAATAAAGGGTCTTGAGAGACGTTTGTTCTGTTAATTTTGATAAAACGGTTGAATGGGTAATAATTCATATATATGTTGTTATATTCCATGCGAGTTTGACCAGAAGCTGGGTCTGCGAAAACACCGTAATAGTGGTTTTCCATAAATATGTTGTTCAGCGCTATAACATTAGACGGCCCTTTTAGCGCAAGCCCGGAATATCCATTGCGAAGCACGACATTTTGCTCAATTTTAGAGTCCAAGGATTTTGCGCCCCAAGCCAAAATACCGCTCCAGCGATTGCCGTAAACCACGTTATTCGCTATTTCCGGCAAAGTGATAAAGGCAGCTATACCAGTTGCATGGTTATCTATAACATAGTTATCGTGGATATAGAGCATTGTATTCTCGCAGAGAATGCCTTCCATTCCATTGCGAATTGTGAAATGCGATATTTCTGAGCCTGTTGTTCCCATAACGGTTGGACCTCTGCGCCCTCCGTCTATTATGGTGGTCAATGGGTCTTCGCCTTTTAGCACCACGCCCATAATCAGGGTTACGTTTTCGTTGTAAACGCCGCGCTTAACAAGAACCGTGTCACCAAAATCCGCGTTTCCAAGAGCATCCGATATGGTTTTATAGTTGCCTGGGACACGAATAACTTTAGGCTCGCCTCTGCCGTATGCGGCAACATCGCCGCCTTTGCTGCTGCGTTCTCTAACAGTTGATTTGTTATCATCAAAATCATCAAAATCTTCTTTAGGGGCAGGTTTAGCAGCAACTTCTATGCCTATCTCTTTAAGAGTAGCTCTGATTTCGCTTGGAGAATCTGGAAGTGTTCTTAGGCAGCCTACGCTTATGCCTATACTTGCTTTTTCTTTATCTTTCAGCCTGTTTTTGGGCTGTGCTTTTGCTTTTGATACCGCCGACGGCAAATCCTGCATAAAGTCCTGCGCATCAAAACTACCTTTTTTGGAAAGGCTTGTAAGTTCGTCCTTACAGTCCCCGGAAAGAGGAGCAGCAAAAGCCATTGGTAAAGTAAGACCGAGCAAAGCAATACCAATAACAGCAATAGAAAGATGTTTTATCATATAAAGCCCTTGCCTCCGTTAGGTACTTTCCTCTTTTTTTGAGCTCCGAATAGACGTTCTAAGTTCCTGAGCTATTTTTTTTATGTTTTGTAGGTGTTTACGAGCACGAGTCCCTGCGGTTTTATTACCGCCGCCGAATTTGGCGTATTCCACTTTTAGCAGTTCTAGCTCTTTTTCAAGATTTTGCAAACAATCCATAATTACTCCAACAAGTATTAATAAAAATAGATTTTTTTTTATAAAAATCACATTTTTTTAAAAAAAACTTGTTTTTTTTGATTTTTTAAGGTTTTTGGCAAGAATTTTACTATGTTTTATCGCATGAGTTCCGCTAATGTTAAGTATAGCGAAGCTGTTAAACGGCTGGAAGAAATTTTAGAAAATATAGACCGCTCAAATGTTGGCGTGGACGAACTTGCGGATTTGGTGAAAGAAGCCTCGGATTTGATAAAAATTTGCCGTTCTATACTCAAAAATACGGAGCAAAGCGTGCAGGAATCGCTGAGGGACTTGGGGGATGAGGGGTAATTTTGAGAGTGGTTAGTGATAAGTGGCTAGTGAAGGAGGGTATTTAGCATATTCTTTATAATCCTGTAATGGTCGCCGCCGAATTTTGAGCGGATTTTGTCCAAATCCTTTAGAGGAAACCAAAAAGCAGCGCTGGCATCGTCTGCGGCTTTTAGTTTTGGAAGCTCTGGGACTTGCAAATCAAAGAGGAAGGTGTGGGAAATCATTCTGCCACGGGGTTCTCTATGGGGGTCGTCAAAAACGCGGTGCTCTTTTATGCTTTTGTCCAGCTCCTTGGGGCTGAGTTCTATTCCAGTTTCTTCTAAAAGCTCCCTTATGGCGCAACGCCTTATAGGTTCTTCGCTATCCAAAAAGCCGCCTGCCATAGCGTACAAACCTTTGCCGGGGAAAGCCCCTCTTTGTATTAAGAGAATATGTTCCTTGCAGATAACAAGGGCGTCTCCGGCTACAAAAATAGGGGGGTAAGGCGTGGAAGCCCATTCTTTTTTGTAGTCTTCAACCAGTTTATACTCCTCTTTTAAGTTTTTAGCCCATTCTTCGCTTTCTTTGTTTTTGAGGTAGCTGTAAATTGGAAGTGGGATTTTTTCTTGGGTTAAAGCGCCGCTGAACCATTCTCTGCGTATTTCCGTGGAAGATAACCCACCTTCCACGAGCGGCATTTCTATGAATACCCATTCCGGGAAAAGGTCTAGGTAATAGGAGGTGTTGTCTTTTTTGTGGCCTATTATGCCGGGGGCCGAAGAAGAAGAAGAAGAAGAAGAAGAAGAAGAAGAAGGGCGTATTGCATACGCCCCCACGTGGGCGGCGACCGCCGCTACCCATTCGGTGTGGTTGTAATTGGAATCGTGGATTGGGATGAAGGTTATTTTTTTTTGCTCTTCTGGGGTTAGGGTTATTTTTAACATTTCTATTCGCTCTTCTGTTGAAAAAGGGTTGCGTAGGCTGCGGCAGGTTTCGTGAGAACCTATGATAATCAAGAGCTGTTCCGCTTGCTCCAGAGCCTTGCGGATTGTGGCGAAATGCCCGTTGTGCGGCGGCTGGAAACGACCTATGTATATTAATTTTGCTAATTGCGACATAGGAATAAATTAGAAATTTACTTCAGACGTCAACAACTGTTTGCAAAATGAAGGGGATTCATTTTTTTTTGGTTTAATTTGCCTAATTTTTATTATATTTGCTCCTATGAAGAAAAAAGGCGATATTCAGGCAAAACTTGCCAAAACAGACCAACTAATCAAGGAAATGCGCGAAGAACGCAAAGAGGCTGATAAAAAATTCTACGATATGCTCAAAGAATCCAATGAAAAATTCTACGATATGCTCAAGGAAGCCAACGAAAAATTTTACGATATGCACAAGGAAATTGGTGGCATCAGCAACAGCAATGGGGATTTTGCGGAGGAATTCTTTTATAATTCGCTGAAAAAGACGATGAGCTTTGCAAATATTCATTTTGATATGATAAGCGACAAATTTGGCGGCACAAGAATAATGCCGGATAAAACAGAGAAAAAAGCGCAATTTGACATTGTTCTGCACAATGGCGATTCACTGGCTCTGATAGAAGTTAAGTACAAGGCGGAATTAGAAGATGTTAAGGAGATGGTGGAAAAGAAAGTCCCGAATTTCCGGCTTATATACCCTCAATTTGCAAAATACAAACTATATTTGGGGATTGGTTCTTTGGTTCTCAAAGACAGAATTGTCCAAGAAGCCAAAAAGCTCGGTATAGGCTTGATGAAACAGCGCGGCGATGCCGTTGAGCATAGAACCGGCTGGGTTAAGGCATATTAATAATTATGCATAGAAGGGCGACCGCGAGGGTTGCCCCTACATCTGAATTATTTCTTCTTTTTGTAATCTATTTCGGGGCGCAGAACTTGGCCTATGGTGACCAGAAGCGAAACTATGGGTTCTTTACGATCGCCAGAAATATCAAAAGTAGCAACACCGCCATAGCCATTTTCCTTAACAGCTTCGGCAATTACCTTAATAGAGGGAATACCGTTGAAAACTATGGTTTCACTTTCGCCAACAGCAACTTCGCTTCTGGTAGCCTCATCAAAGCTAACTTTATAAGAAACAGTGTCTTTGAATTTATCTAAAATGTCTTTATACGGCAAAACACCATCGTTCCCAGAGCCTACTCCTTCGTGAGAAGAACCTAGCCCTTTTGCTTTGTAAAATGTTTTGCCGTAGAATGGAACTATAGGCATCAATTTATTTTTAGGAACACCAGCTTTTGCAAAAGCAGACAAAATTTTAAGAACCTCGGTTGTGTTTGAATTTGGTTTAACACGAGAATCGCTCGCCGATGCTTCATCTGTAAACCATAAGGAAAAATTCTCTATTTTGCTAAAATCCGCACTGGAAGCCGCGCTTGCCAAAGATTCAACGCCAGGGACAGCAATGCTCACGGTAAAACCTGCATTTGCAAGCGCTACTGCTTGTGAAAATAATTTTGGCAAATCTTTTGCATCAATTGCACCGCCATCTATTTCAAAAGAATTAACTCCATATTCTTTTTGAAATTTTTTAGCTGCAGCCGCAAAATCACTTGGGGAAACTCCTTTAACAGCCTCTTCCGCACCTAAACCGCCTATTGCAACCGTGATTTTTACCCCAGCATTTTTTGCCAGTTTTGCCAGGCTCAAAAAGTTTTCTTTGTCTGATTCGTCAGTAAAAAGCAACTCAGAGCCACTAGGCGATAGATAGCCATAGCGGATTTCTGTTACTAAATGATAACGCACGTCTGAAGGCTTAAACTGCGCATATTGCGCCCAATGCGGGAAATATGCAACTACCTTGTTTTGGGCAAAAAGCGTAGTTACGCATAACAAAATAAAAAACGGCAAAAATTTATTCATCGCAAACCTCACTTACTTCCTTGCGTTACGTATATCTTTAAATCATTTTTATTCAAACAAAAGAAATGACCGCTGTAATCATACTTAATAAATCCATCAGAGTTTTTATATACCAGCGCAAGGTCTATATTTCTCTCTTGGGATTCAGTATCAGTGCAATATTTATATGGCCTGCCTTCGCTACGGCCAACCAAAAAATAATGCTGCTCTATGAGAGTGGCATTTATAGAAGAACCACCAACAAAAGAATCTGTATTATCAAAAAAGTAGAACTCGTTCAAATAATCCCCGGCTGCTTTAAGATTTTCCGCCTGCGGTAAAATAAACCTGCATAACAAATCTACCATTCTTTTTTGGGTAGCGTTTTGAGGGCGTGTATATGAACTTGGATTAGTTTTATAATCTGTTATCACAATAGGCAATTCCTCTGCAAATCCCGATTTGTAGCCTGGTTCATTTGAAAATGGCACATCCCATCCGCCATCCCAGCAGGCCCCTATTCTGCAAGTAAAACCAGCGCCATCGCTTTTGGGAATGGTATAATTGGCATTGTTTGCGTATAAACCCGTGCAAGCTGCGTCTGGGTCCCAACCATTTTTTGGACAGTTCGCATATTGCAAGTAAATTTTAGCGGCAAAATCAGAATCCTCCAAAGCTCCCATACACTCCTCAATCCTTTTAGCAGAATTAGCAAGAGTATTAACAGCATTGGTGACAGGAAGATTAGAATATCCGTAAGCCTCTTGTGCACTCACTAACTTTTTCTGAACATCAAAAGCTATTTGGCTACCAGAAACATCTCTATTTACAGTGGCATACTCTTCCCACTTAAAATCATTGGGAAGCTCAACCAAAAGCGCTTGTTCCTTATCTACGGATAAATCCGAGCAACCCAAAAACAGGAAAAAAACCAGAATTATCCCTGCGCTTAGAAAATCAGATAATTTCTTTTTCATAAATAATTCCCCCTAAAACCCTACAGTCACAATGCCAGACATAATGTATTTATCCAAATCCAATTTCACCACATTGCTCTCTATGGAATTGGAAAGTAAACCACCCTGCAAAGAGAATTCCGCTCTTTCGCTTATTTTAATCTGCGGCCCACCTATTCCCATAATTTCGCTCGTTTTATTGATAACAATATCATCAACAACCGGTATAGGTTCTTTAAATTCCTTTTTGAGTTGCTGGAACCCACAAATAAGCGAAAGCCCACGCCATATACCCACTTTTGCGCCAGCCATTATACGGTCTATTTGAGGATTATATAGCCCCTTTTCCTGTTTGTTCTGCTCATAAGAACCAGAAATAGTTAATGCTTTGTTCAAACCAGCTAAACGTGCTACGCTAATTTCCACACCGCCTCCCAAACGAGTGTAATCACCTCCGTCTTCAGAGGAATATGTCCCAAAAATACCACGGACATTCACAGCTTTATTCCACACAAAACTTAAGTCCACATCGCCACCTTTTCTATCTGGAGTGGCATAGCCATAAGGCAATGCCATATTTACCGCAGGGTCTAGACGATAACTTATGGAATCACGCTCCAAGCGAGTAAAAGTCTGCTGCGTGTAAGCATTGCGGTAATATTGAGAGAATTTATAGTTATTGTACAGATTACCGTTTTCGCTCAATTCTTTTCCTCCGGGGAATACATCAGACGGCATTCCAGCTTTACCCATTATTATTGTCATCGCATTCATAGGCAAGGTATAATAGAGGGAGTAATACATATTTTCCAAAGACGAGCCTCTGAATTGCTCAAGAGCAGAATTCAAATTCGCATCGCTATTAAGTATGGAGCTATTAGGCAAATACGCCGGAGAAGCGGCAAGCTCCGATTCAAAATCTTTGTTGACATTCAAGAAATGCCCTAAGAGCTTTATCTCAATTGGCTCGTTGCTGAAAGAAGCAAAGGCATTGGCAAGCAAAGCGCCTTTGTTCTTTAAAGATTTAGAATCTACAGATTTATATACTGGTTTAGGACTTCCTACTCCATAATAAGGGTAACGGTTTAGCGAGTCTATTGTTCCTATGTTTGCATCTAACAACCCACCGGGCGGAGTGTAGCTTGGCAAATATATAGGCGAACCGCCAGTGCCTGCATCCACAATTAAAATTGGGTCTGTGACCATTGTTTTCGCATACTGAGAATGATTCCAGTTAGACAATGCATATTCCGCTCCCAGACCAAAATCAATAGGACCTGAAAGTTGTTTTTTGCTGTTATAATCCAACTTAAAACTCAAAACATTGTTCGCTTCATAATTCACAAGAGCGTCTGTTGTTATTTTTACAGAACTTCTGATTCTGTTAAAAGTATAGACATCGTTTACGCTAAACGAAACGCCAAAAGTCTCAAGACCGATGCGAGCCGCTGTTGAATATCTTTCGTTGTTATGGTCAAAATCGTAGAATATGCGGTCTTCAACGTTGGGAGTTTTGCGCAAGCGCATAATGGTTCCTTGCAAGAAAATGTTATCAAATATACCAATAGGGGCGCTAAATTCCGCGTTCAACCCTTGCAAAAGCCGCCTATTTGTGCCATCCAAATATCTCTCTTCCATCGCTTCCTTTTTAAGAGATGCAAAAATTTCCGGCTCCATTATAAGTTCTGGCTCTGGCAAATAAATGGTAAGCGGCGTATATGAAAGACGCATTGTTCCCAAATTGAATTTCAATTTTTTATCCAATATATTACCATCATAGCTCCACCATCTTATTATTGGAGAATTATTGCCCTCGCGATATGCGGACTGCCAATCTCTGTGAAAACGTAAATCAAAGGTAGCTTTTGTTTCGTTGCTTGGACGAATGGAAATGCTCAATAAAAAATCAGTAAAAGCTGAATATTCCGAGATATCATTGCTATCCGGCAATGCTTCAGAAGACAAAATAGAAGACAATAGGCCACCTTTTGCAGTGCCATTCATAGCAAAACCAATAACATTTTCCTCTATGCTATCTAAAGCAGAGAGTATTGTTTTTTCACGAACTCCATTAGAAGAATCGGTTTTTTCTTGAGCAAAAGATATGCTGAAAGATAAACCCATTGCTATAAGGGCGTTTATGGCTATTCTAGACGTTAATTTCATATTTACCCCTTAGAATTCCACATTGATGGTTGCTTCAAGAATATTACGCGAAAATTCATGCTTTAACTCCTCTTTTCCCGCCTCGGTACCGTTAACCACAATATAGCCAGGTAAATTTGTTCCTCTTGCTATATTTCCGTTATTTTCAAAACCGCGCATATCGTAAGTATTTTCAACATTCATAATGCCATAATTTATGGAAAGCCAGGCATTTTTAGCTACGGTGTAATCCAGCCCCGCCATCCATTGATTTTGCTTTGCATCCACAATAGGCACAATAGAAATTTTCAAATTATCCATTTGACCTTTTTGAGCATCCGAACCTGATAAATTCAGACTAGAGCTTATCTGCTGATAGCCAAATGTTAAGCCAAATCTCTTGTAAAAGCGATAGTACAAACTTGCATTTATAAAATCGCTCGTGTATTTTGCCTGCCCCCAATTATCCCAGTCTTGTTCTTTTGCTGAATTTTTATAGCTGCCGCTCAATTCAAGCGGGTTAAGCTCAAAACCGAGCAGCCCCAGAATATTTATCTTTGCACCTCCGCCAAGTTCCGTGTATTTCGCTGCCTTAGCACCTAAATTAGGCGAAAGCTGCTCGTAATTTGCATACAAGCTCTTGACTTCCACTAAATTTTCCCAGTTCAAGGTAAAAATTTCCTGAAAGCCTTGGCGGTTAGAAGTGGCAAAACCATTTGGCAAAGCCATTTGCAAGTTAAGGTCGGAAAGTTTTTCCAAAAGCTCCAATTCTTTACGTGTTAACGCAGAAGTATTCCAAGAATTTTTGACATAAGGGGACGAGTTATAGCTAATGGTTTGCCCTTGCGGAGCGGTATTGCTCAACGTAGTGGAAATAGGCGAATGTTTAGGCGTAAAGAAATAAAGAGCATCAAAAGTGGAGTAAAGAGGGGAATAAGCCCCGTATTTGCTTACATTGAATGTTTGGTCTTTGCAATTGCTGTTAGCGCAGCCAACATCCTTATCGCTGTTCAACACCCGGCGAGCAAAGAAAGAAGGGCTTTGGGCAACATTGTTGAACCACGAGGAATCATTGCGGATAAAAGAACTAGAAATAACGGCGTTTACAACGCTTTTATACCCTATATCCAATTGCAATAAAAAGGCATTGCCGCTCTCCTGCCTGCTTTTATCGGTTGTGCCTATAATTGCACTGGTGTTATCTTCTGGGTTTTCATATACAGGATATAAATCATAAACTTTATCATTAGACATTGCGAATTCACCTGTCAAGCCCATTACCAATAAACTATTCCCCATTATGCCAGCTATATCCGCACCAATTCTACCAGCAAATACAGAGGTTTTCTGAGGCAAGGAATCTAAAGTGTTGAGCAAAGAATCTGTGAAGAATTCAGTTGCACAATATTCGCAGGTATAATAAATAGAAGATTTTTTATCGTCAAAAATTGACAAATAGGTTATGCCAAAAAGCAGATTTTTATCAAGCGGCAAAAGCTCCATATTTGTAGCGAGCAAAAATTTATCAAAACGCCCAGCTTGAGTAGCGCCTGCAATGCCTTCGTTGGGGAGCATATTGCCCATTGCGCCACTGGCATCCAAATAACCAGCCCTGCGCAAACGCGCACCCAAGCCTTCAATGCGCAATTCTCCCAAAGGCTCACCGAGCTGAGGGCGGAATTGCAAATTAAAACCTTGCAAATTCCTTTGAGTGCCCTCAAGCAAAGCATCTTTTTGAGCCATTTCGCGTTTGCGAGCAAATATCATAGGCTCGTATATTATATCCAAGCCCGCCGGCATATAAAGAGTTAATGGTGAATAAGCCTGCCTAAAGTCCCCTACAACCCAATAAAAATTCTCACCTAAATTGCCTTCAATATTAAGCCAAGGGGCAGCTACCGTTGTGGCTGCAGCAGCAAAATACTCCTGCATACCCGCACCCAAACGCAATTTCAAGTTCGCGCTTATAATATCCCAAGGGCGAAATTTGAAATTCAAATCTACCTGCACAAATTCGGCAATCTCGTGGTCTGGCATCATATTTGTGAAAACACCAGTTGCATCGGGTTTCTCCTGTGGAGATTCAAAATAAGAATTAAAAGAAGCACTGCGAACGGCACCACTTATTTCAATTCCCTTGCGAGCATTAATATCTTCAACCCTATTATCTATATCTTGCTCCAATTCCGCTGCAAAAGCCATAGAGCAAGAGGCAAAAAAGGCAAATATCAGTTTTCTATTCATATCCCACTGCCTCGCTTATTAAAACCAAACCTTTGTTTCGGCTTGAACGTGATGAGCTTTCCAATCATTCTGCGGTAAATTTTCATCGCTGCTTGTTAAATATTTATAACGGAAATGCAAACCAGCACGTGCCGCATAATCCCAATCAAAACCAAAACCGAGCGCTGTTTGCTGTATATTTATAGGGGAAAGCTGATAGTAAAAGATTGCATTTTGATAAAACGCGTTGTAAGAAGATTTGCCACCATTGTTGCCAATTCCGCCTAAATTTATTTCCCCACGCTTATAGCCACCGAGATTCACATAAGCTTTTTCTGCCCTAAACATTTCCATACCCAAAATCAGAACCCCGTGCAACTTAGAGGTAATAGCCACAGCAGGTTCGGATTGCATAAACAAACTCCACATAAGCATATCGTTATCGTATTTATCCGTGTAAGCAACGGGAATAAAACTTTTGGAAACCCCGGAAAGCGAAGTGTATAATTGCAACATTATGTTTCTGTTAGTGCCAAACCAATGCCCTATATCATAGCCCATATCTGCAGATATAGTGGAATTCCATTTTACGCTAGTAGGCATATTGCAGGGAGCATCATCAGGGCTATACTGCTTTATAAAATAATACTGCGAACAGTAAAAGGCATCTAGGGCACTCTCATACGGAGCAAAGGCATCCCAAACTTCGCCATAACCACTACGCAACCCACCAGTTTGGTCGCTGGTTTTCAAGAAAGGGGTGGGGAAAGGTTTCCCGGCAACTCTGGCAACATAGCGGCCATTTGCCGCAGAATCCAGGTTGAAAAATGGTTTATGCCTAGTCCAAGAAAAAGAGGTTTCCCATAACTGCCTACCAACCAAATTATACTTGAAATTTATAATATCTTCACCTTTTTCCACTTGCTTGTGAATACCGTATTGCAAATCAAAGCGCCCACGATTAAATTCAGGTTCCAACTTTAAATTTGCGCCAATCATATTAGGCCCATAGCGATATGTTCCCGCACCTAAATAAAACTCATCTTGCCTCCAAGCAGGCCATCTATCTGGATTAGATATGGAATAAGGCGAATAAAAATTTTTGGGCAGATAAATGAATTCCAAAGTTATAGGCTCCCAATGCTTGTCTTGGGCTTTTAAATAAACACCAAAAGTTGGAGCCGAGCTTTTTGCCTCTGTATCCTTGGCATTGTAATAGCTACTATTAGATGCAAAATCAACATCAGTAGGGCGTATTGAAATAGTATCGTCCCAACTCAGCGCAAGGTCAAATGCCAAAAAGACTTTAGGGGTTAAATTACCTTTTAGGTCCATTGTTGCTACGTGCAAGTTTTGATATTTTATGCTTGTGTCTATTCGGCTGAAAAAATTACTTCTAAACCCATCTTCATATACCTGCGCAGCATCAAAAATATTGCCAACATAATTTGCACCCAAGGTTAAACTAGCTTCGCCAAATTCTATTTTTTCTTTTGCCAAACGCCCGCTTATAGTTGTGCCTCGGTAATCATAGGTACCTATAAGCTCCTGTTCCCCGCCATCTCTGCTGTTAAGGCGCAACCCATCTCTTACTCCTATATCTATATTTGTGGGTTGCGAAAGCATAAGCTGTCCTTTTAAATTCCAAGGCAATGTGTGCACATCCAAAAGAATGCCACCAAAGGGACGATTTGTCCAAAATGCCCTGCCACCCTCTTTCACTGGCTTAAAGCCCTTTTCTTTATAATATACGCTGACAACCTTTTCCTCTTCGTAAAGTTCGTATTGAGAAATAAAACGAGGGTTTGTTTCGCGTTCCCATATACTCAAAGGGCTTTGATTTGTCCATATAACACCGCCCATAAGAAGCGTTGCGCCAAAGTCTCCGCCACGCATATCCATGCCTACAAGCATATTTTCGTTTATTGCCACGCCATAGAAATCGGTAGCGGGATGAAAGCCCAAAACCCTTTCCCCTGGGTTGCCAAAATTCTCATAATTCGGGGAAAAAGCCTGCTGATTCACAAAAAAACCGCTGAAATCAAATGGGATGGAAAGATTGGCAAATACGGTTAAATAAGAAGCTGGCGAAACAACAAAAAGAGCGTTTAAAGAAGAATTTATAAGAGTACGCATTTTTTCATCGCCTTGCATAGCGGAGGCTTTTACATAATCAAAATGCTTTAGGCGCACTGTAAGATCGCCAGAAATAGCGAGAGGGGAATCGTCTTTGCCTATGACAGTGGAACTTGCGTATTCCCCAAGGGAATCCAAATTTTCTTCCACTCGCTTCAATTCATCTTCCATATCGCTTTGAGCAAATACATAGGAAACCAAAAAAACACAACAAAACAGAATTTTTTCTTTCATTTCCAACCTCAAAGAACGTTACGGAAAGGATAGCCCTCTGGCCCCTTGTATTCTTCGCCAACTCTTTTTATGATTATATCATCCAGCCAAACCCTGAAAGCCTGATTTTCATCTTTGCGAACCTCTATCCTAAATCCCTTTACATTATTCCAAGAGAAAGGCATAAAAACCTCCTTTTGGTTTTTTATATCCCAGTAAACACCCATATCTCCGAATAATTTAAGAGGTATGCTTATTCTCTGCCAATCCGTTGTTATGTCGCCAAAGCTTTTGGAACCCATCTTAACCTGCAAAGATTCACCATTGCTTTTTACCCCGTCATCTAAAAGCACGTATTGCGCAACTTCCCCACCTTGGGCACCTTTAATCCAAAATTCTAGAGCACCATCTTCCATATATGGGGTTACGTCCGCAGAGCCGGCTATGGCAATTGCAACCCCGGAATAATCCGAGGCTATAAGTTCTATTTCCATAGACAAATCGCCTTGCTTGGCAAATTTGTCCGTCATAAACGGAGGGGGGTTTTCTCTGGGATATTGATAAGTGTAGCCACCGCCACGGGGAATGCCCTCGCGCATAATCACAACCGCTACGTCTTGGTCTGTGTGGAAGGGTTTAATGCTTTTTTTAACAAACCGCTCGGAATCACGGTTTTTGTAATCGCTGAAACCGGCAAAAGCACTGGTAAAAAACAGAAACAAAACCACAGACGAAACTATAAAAGCTCCATGCAAACTACAATTTCTGTAAATCATAATTATAATATACAATTTTTTTCCTAAAAAAGGCTACTTTTTTGTAATTTTTATGCTTTTTATCTGAGAGCCTTGCTTTAAAAGCAAAATATAAGTTCCGCTTTTCAAATCAGAAAGAGAAAACTCAAAAATGCCAGAACTTTGGTAACCGTTGAGTAAATTTACCAATTTTTTGCCTTGCAAAGAGAAAATTTCAAGAGAAACCTCACCAGCCTGTGGCAAATTAACTGCCAACTTTGCCCCATCAAAGAATTTCAATTCAAATGAACCTGCTGCCGCAATCGGTTTTATAGGGGACGAATTGGAGTTCCAGGGCGCGGTTTTATAATATTCATTCAATTTTTTGAATATATATTTACCGGACGCCGTCATTTTGTTTGTATCCGACCAATTTACAGGGCTTTGGTCAAAATCGCCGTTGGGAACCGTGCCGAAAAATGCAGAACCCTCATATTTGTCAAAAACGTTCCAAGCGGCGGATGATATTTTGTTCCTATCCATATAGGTGTGCCATTGGTCAGCATAAGAGGAATTATGAGAATTGTAATTATCTGTCCCGCAGTTGTTGCTGACTATGGGACTGCAACCGCCATCCGCCGTGGTTGTGCCATATTCAGTCACAAAAATAGGCAATTTATTCCTAAGAGCCAAATCTATATTGTCGCGCCATCCGCCTAAAGGATGGCTCGCAGCGTAAAAATGCAAAACATAGCCAACGTTTTTATCTACAATTGCATTGCCCACAACATTTTCCACCCTTCTGGAATATTCCGGGGTGCCAACAAGAATTAGATTATCTGAGTGTTCTTCACGTATAACAGGAATAACTGCTTCCGCATAAGTTTTTATAGTTTGCCAATTTACATTTGTGGGTTCATTGTAAAGTTCAAAAATAACGTGAGGGCACGAACCGTAAATCCTCGCCATTTCTCTAAAAAAATCTATGGCTCTTTGCGTTTCTGCTGCATCGTGCGCTGAATGGGAATGCCAATCTATTATAACATAAATATCATTTGATATAGCCGCCTCCACCACATTTTTTATAGGCTGCATCGTAGCATTGGAAAACGCCGCTCCGGTTGAGCCATACGCAGCGCGCACCACTTCCGCTTTCCAGTCTTTTGCCAAACGTTCCACTGCATTGGCGTTGTAAAACTTACCTGCCCATTGACTCCAGAAAAAACTCACCCCTCTGACCTGCACCGCTGTGCCGACTTTTGAGCCATCTATATATGAACTATTCTCCCTTGCCTTTAGAGAGCCATAATAATGCACCGGCCCTTCCACGGAAGGCTGCACTGGGCATTCCGCAGAAAAAGCAACAACTGAAAAGAGCAAAACTGCTATTAAAAACATCATGCTAATTTACTATTCTCAGCGTTTTGATTTGCGACCCCTGGCTCAATCGCAGAATATAAATACCCTTTTGCAAATTAAGGCTTTTGAGCGAAACCGCTCTTGAACCAGCATTCTGATGGCCATTGAGCAAGTTCCCCATATATTTCCCGGAAAGCGAATAAACATCCAATTTTGCAAAACCGTTTTGCGCAAAATGGACCTCTATGCTCTTGCCCAAAGATTTTATGCTTAAGCCACCTGCGTTGCCAGATTGGGAAATAATAGGAGTATATCCCGGTATTTCCGTTGGCGCAGTCACATTTATGGAAGAACCGCTGCCATTCAGCGTTATGCACACTTTTCCCAAACCGGATTCCAGCTTACCGTCTGTGGCAATCGCCAGTAAAACAACCTTGCCCTGATTGGTGTTTCCATTTCTTTTATACAAAAGAGTGTCTCCTTTCCCAGGCACTTGAACCAACTCGCCAGGGTATGCTGGGTCCAGATAAAAAGCTTTAAAATATATTGAATCGCCATCCCTATCCCTGCCTCCAAAATGAGTCGCTATGCTGAGTTTGGTTTCTTCTGCTCCCTGCGCTATTGTCGCGGTGCAGTAGGCAGTGCTTGATGTCATGGTAGGAGCTTGGTTTTGAATGTACAAAGTCACGCTTGCAGTGCTCGTTGCCTCGGCATTGTTTTTAACCGTATAACTCACGCTCACCTCGTCAAAATCCTTGCTTGCCATTGCAGCACTTGGAGTGAAAACTATGGTATCGCCATAGCCATTCGGAGCAGCGGCAATTCTTGACACCGAACCTTTTGAAGCATCGGAAACTACTATATCGGTTAAAGTGAATACATCGTTTTTAGGTGCTGAGGCTTTTAGAGCGTTCACAAGGCTTAATTTTGTGGATGCCTTACGGCTAACCGATATGGGGTCAACAGATGGAAGTTTTGGTTTTAGGTCTGTTATGTTCACAACCACGCGTCCTTGTGTTGTTTTGGAATTTTTGCTGACCGTATAGGTAAACCTAACTTTTTCCGGGGAACCAGATTGGGCGGTTGTGTATTTTATTCCTGTTCCAGAAATCTCGGCAGTTCCATAAACTGTACCAGCAGCATCTTTTGACTCACTTACGTTCTCTATAGTGCCATCTATGCCTAAAGTTGTGCTTGTTATGGTAATAGAATTGCCGTCTTTTACAGACACTACGGCATCACCCGCTTTGGGATTGCCCATGGGAATTTGCTCTGTCCATTTGTTTGAGTTCATATAGGTTCGAAAATATTGCCCAATTGGTGTAAGCCTATCGGTACCAAGCGTTAGCAAAGTTGTTCCGGGAGTAAATATACCTATAGAATACTTTGTACCATTTATAGTTTCTTCTATGTCACTCACGTTCCACATGCAATTGCTGATTTTATTATCATCCATCCATGTTGTCCAATTATTAGATGAACTAGTATTCACGCTACCATAACCCTCTGCTTTCACCGTACCCCATTCGGTAGCAAACACCGCGTAATTGTTGCGAGCAGAATTTGCAGAAGTCTGAATGGGTCCACCAGTAAAATGTGTATCCGCATAAAAATGGAAGGTAAATGCCACATTTTTGCTGGCGGCAGTACTGCCATAATTGCTTGCCTGCCCATTCGGATCCTGGCTATAAGAGGTACTACCCACCAAAACCAAATTATTATTGCCGGCATTTCTCAAATCTGTGATAATTGAGTTTGCATAAGAGGTTATTGTACTCGCATTTGCGCTCACAGGCTCGTTATATACCTCCCAAATTATATTCGGAACATTTTTATAATTATTTGCCATTTCCGTGAAAAATGACTTTGCAGAGGCTGTTTCACTTTCAGCATTGTGGGAATGCCAATCCACTATGACATAAATATCATTGAGAATGGCAGCATCTATCATTGCTTTCATCATATCTTTTTGCGTAGCAGGGTCGTCATAATAGCCAACAACTGCTGTTTTGCCATCGTTTATAGGTTCTTTATTCTCCTTGTAATATCTAATACCCATAGCAGCGCGTATAATGCCTATCTGCATATTATCCACAAACCAATCAACAACATCAGGGCTATAAAACACCGCTCCATAACCCACAGACCAGTAAAGGCTTGGGCCTTTGAAAAAAACTGGCGTGCTTTGCCCGGTTTTTTCGCCGCAAATATTGCTACCGCAAACCTTCAGTGCCCCAAAATGGCTCACGGGGCCTGCGAAGACAGAGGGTGAGGATAGTGCCAACGCTATTAATAGAATTGAAAATGGTTTCATAGATACCTCATCTTAGGTGAATTAATTTTCTGGTTGTTTCGCTGCCTCGCTTATAAACCGCTATATAGGTTGCAGAAGGCAGCTCTTTTATGGAAGCTCTGCCATTTGCGGCAAGGAACATTTTTCTTTCGCCTTGCAGGCTGTAAATTGCTAAAGTACCACCATTTTCTTCAAAAACAAAAGATTTGGTAGCCGCATCAAAATTCCAATGTTTGGCATTCGCGGATTTTATGACTGGGGAAATACCGTATTGTATGCTATCCTCTTCGCTTGGCAAGCGAGTATAAACATAAGCTGCATAAAGGCTGTTCGCAGAAGGCATAGAAAAAGACAGATGCAAGGGTGTTTCGGGATATTCATAAACCGTGAGCAACTTCGTTTCTGTATATTTGTATGTATCCAAAGCTCCAGTACTGGTTATTTGCGCTTGCCCGCTTGAAATCCCAGGCCCCGACCAAGAAACCGTGCCGCTAGCTGTAGCACCCACATAAAATCGGATTAGATAGGTTCCGGGTTTCTCTATCCCTACAAAGGTATAATCGGCGGTGAAAGCTGGGGCTGTATTCACCAATGACCAAAGTTTTGCGTTAGCGCTGTCTGCACCAGTTTTGCTCGCAAAATCCGCAAGAGAACCATTTGTTTCAAACATTAACCTGCCAGTTGGCCCTATAGGCTCAGTAGAACTACAATCTATGGTTCGCGCAGATAAACCAACGCTGGACAAACTAGTTCCAGCAGTGTTTAGCTTAAACAAGTTTTTGACATAAGTTCCGGATGTGGTTAAACCGCCGCTTACATCCGTGCCTGTCAAAGCCGCAGAAGATTCGCTTGTGTTGGAAAGAGACCAGTTAGCGTGAGAAACCTTTGCGGCTTCAAGCAGACTAATCCAAGTATTGCTGTTGGAAGTGTTTACGGTTCCGCCGCCGCTTGCCGCAGTTGTCCCCCATTCGCTTACGAATACCGGGAAGTCATTGCAGTATGCAGCCTCCAGCGATAGCCTATAGTTGCTATGCCCTGAATCCCCCGAATAAAAATGCAGAGCGTAGAGAAGATTTTTGCCGCTGATAGGATTGCTTCTAGCCGAAGATATATTCCCAGAATAACTGGGGGTTCCTATTATTATTAAACCATCCGCATCGTTTGCACGTATAACATTTATCACTGTCTCTGCGTAGCTTTTTATCTGTGCCCAAGTTGTTTTTTGATTGCTGGCGCAATTGGTCTCATTCGCCTGGTCCCAATCGCAAACGGGTTCATTATAAATCTCGTAAATAACGTGGGTGTAGTTTTTTTGCTTTACATAGGCAGAAACATCCCTGAAAAAATTTTGAGCCGCAGTGCTGTGGCTAGCACGGTGGGCTATGTGCGAATGATTGTCTATTATAACATAAACGCCTGCACTGTTTGCCCAATCCATCATACTTTTTGCCATACTAAGAGCATCGCTTGGGTTTTGCTGAACATTACCGATAGCAGCACGAACAACGCTTGCATTCCAATTGTTTGCCACAGCAGAGACATTGGAAGAGGTATAGAACTGGTTGCCGGGTTGCCCACCACTCCAAGGACCGTTATACCAATAAAAACTCATACCACGCAAAACAACTTCTTGGTTATTTTTATTCAAAATTTTGCCGCCGCTGACAGAAAGTTTGCCGTGCGTAGAAGTGAAACTCGCCGCATTGCCCAAAGAAAAGGCAACTAACGCAATTGCAAAAAAAACACGGAATCTCAGCATTTAAAATTCTCCATTAAGCAACATTGCGTATATCAATTGCAAACTATTTCTATAATAATCAGAAATGGAAGTTGTAAAATTACTGCTTAGAATTCTTTGATTGCAAGAATTTAACCAATCCAAATTTTGCGAGTCGCCCATTCCCAGCGCGCATAAACTAGCCCATCTGATAATGCTGGCAGAATTACCGCTTTCTTTGCCTCCGGTAAAACTGTAAAAATCTTTTATACCCTCGGAGTTTTGCAAGCCTTTTGTCTGCAATAAAAAGACCATACCTTTATCTAGCATAGCTTTAGCCCTTGGGTTGTTAAACCAATGGTAATACCAAGCTATGCGCCAAGGGATGCGTGGGGTTTCTTTGTAGTAAGCCGCATAGGAAGGCACTGTGCCGCCTCCGCTTGCTTGGCTTGCGGTTAAATTTTGAGAGGAGCCGTTGTTCGGGTTAGTCGGCTCGCCATTTGCGGCACTCCAGTCGGGCCATAAACCATCTCCTGCATTTTGCACCCGTCCCATATATGAGAGATTTGCTTCCAGCACGGCATCCCAATTACGGTTTTTATCGTACTTCGCTAGCATACCAAGAGCCGATAGAGAAATATAGCTTATGTTGTAAAGCTGCCCATTGCCCATCGTTTCGCCTTTCATCGCAGGCAGAATCAGTTTTGTGTTCTGGTCAACCTCAAAATCATAAATACTTGCGCCTATTTCTATGGCATCATTCAGATAATTTTGATTTTTGGTTCTTTCGTAGGCTATGAAGAGAGAGGCTGCAATGTCAATATCAGCATCTGTAGCGGAACCACCGCTACCGCTGCGAAAATCCAGTATATCCCACGCCATAAGCGCCGTACCTATTATGCGAAAAGCTTTGCTGTATGCCAGCAATTTGTCAAAACGCCCCCAATCTTCCATCAAACTAGCTAAAATCATACCATAGCCTATAGCTTCGGATGCCGTACATTCTCCCGCAGCAGAACAAGAATTGCCATACCTGCTTTTTATGCGAGCAGTGCCTTTTGCCTCATCAGGCACCAACTGGGGATTAAAAGAGCCTGCTGCTTCATCTTGCTCGTAGGTTATGTAATAGGTACCCATCCAAGAAGCATACATTTCTTTGACTCTTTGCTTGTTTATATTAGATGGAAGCACTGCGTAAGAACCTATGTCATTGCCACCCGGAGGTGTTTGAGTTTCCTTTGAGCTGCTACTTAAATGGGATTGATTTTCATTTGAACTTGATGAATCTCTCCCGCCCCCGGTTGAACCGTTCCCGCTATCGCAAGCGAATAAAGAAAACGCAACAAAAACCAAGAAGGGTAAAAATCCATTTTTCATAAAAATCCTCCAACTAGTTATAATATACAATTATTTATAACAAAAAAACAAAAAATAGTTTTTTTTCTTTGGTATGTATTTTTTAGCGATTTTTCTCACAAAAAAAAGAGACAGCCATTGGCTGCCTCTGCTTTTTGGGCACTGAATGTGATTATTTCAACACAATTCTGCTGACATAGCCAGCAGCCGGAGCACGAACCATATAAACGCCAGCCGGTAGTTTGCTCAAATCCATTTTAGCTCCAGGGCTAAGGGTTTGAGCTTGGACAACGGCACCGTAAAGATTGATAATCTGGACGGATTGCGCTTTAGAAGAAACCAAGGAAAGTGTCCTGCCTGTTACGTTGAAATTCATAGAACTTACTGTAGCTCCACCAATAATCGGGTTAATATCAGCAGCAGAACATTCGCCTTTTTTACCAAGCTGTCTCAAAACAAAATCCGCATTGGTCGCCGCTGTAGTTGAACCATTTTTAAGCCTGATTTTAACACTCCAAGCTTGCCCTGTCGCGGTACTTATTGGCTGGTTATTAATACCTGTGTCCCAGTCATCTTTTTTGAAATCTCCGGCTGTTTTTGAAGTTTGTGGAGCTTTTGCCCAATCTAAATCCACTGTTTTATTTGAGCCAGCCGTAAGCGTAGCATACCATGTATCGTATCTATCTCCGGCCTCATCCCAGCCTAACTCAAATTGCAGGGAACTACCACTCAAATCATACGTAATGCAGTAACCTCCCCAACTTGTTATATTTTGCTCCCCCTCAGGCTTATTATATTGGAAACCTATACCGCCGATTGAAGGTTTGTTAGATGCTGCCGCAGTTGGTGCTGTAAATTTTATATACATACCATCTTCATCAATAAGGGAAGAGCCATCTGACGACTCAGTAATAGAAACTCCCTCTCCAAAGTCCATATAACTACCATTTTTTCTAACTTTCACAGTTCCACCATTAGAAGAATAACCAAACCACCAGCCTGCTGTGCTATTGTAGCAGGGATTATCCTCACTTGGGGTGGGATGCTGCTGCCAGCAAGCATCAGCACTTGGAACTTTTACCTGCAAGGAAGGAAAGTTGTCGGTGGATGGCCCCCATAAAGAACCTGCTGCGGAAGCCAGACCAAAAGAAGCTAACGCCGCAAAAGCAATTTTTTTCATAAAACCTCCAAAATGTTGCATAGCAATAAAAATACATAAAAAAATAAAAAAGTGACAATAAAAAATTTAAAATTGACAAAAAAACGACAAAAAGACTTGAATTATCGCGGCAAAGTGAGAATTTCCACGCCATAAGGGGTTATTGCGATGGTGTGCTCCCATTGCGCGGAGAGTTTGCCGTCTGCCGTTACTGCCGTCCAGCCGTCAGAGAGGACTCTGGTTTTATAAGTGCCTTCGTTTATCATAGGCTCAATGGTGAAAACCATACCCTGTTCAATTTTTGGGCCGGGCAGCATTTGGCGGTAGTGCAGAACCAAGGGCTCTTCGTGAAAAGCCCTGCCAATGCCGTGACCGCAATAGTCGCGAACAACGCTAAAGCCGTGCTCTTCGGTTATTCCGCTTATAATTGCACCTATGTCGCTGAAACGAGCACTGGTTTTTTCGCAGGCTTTTATGCCCTCGTAAAGGCACTGGCGAGATGTTTCTACCAGTTCGCTCGCGTTTGGCTTTGGTTTGCCAATGAAAAAGGTTGCGCTTGTGTCTGCGTGGTAGCCATTTAAGATTGAGGTGATGTCCACATTTATAATATCACCTTCTTTTAGAATATAAGTACCTGGAATTCCGTGAGTTACAACTTCGTTTACGCTTGTGCAAACGCTTTTTGGATAGCCTCTGTAGCCTAAGCAGGCTGGGATTGCGCCGTTTTTGAGCGTAAATTCCTTTACAAAATCGTCTATTTCCTGCGTGGATGTGCCCGCTTTGCACATTTCGCCGCTTCTTTCAAGGGTTTCTGCCACGAGCGCGCCACAGTCTCTTATGCGTTCTATTTCTTTGGCAGTTTTTATGGGGATTTTTGACACTACTCCCCTCTATTCTTAGCCGCTGTGTTTTTGTAGGCGTTGTGGCCGGAGAGGGTTTTGCTGAAAAAATGTTCACGCGAGCCATCGTCTTTTGCTACGAAAAATAGATTTTCGGTTTGCATTGGGAATAAAGTTGCTTCTATTGCCGCTCGCCCTGGGTTTGCTATGGGGCCGGGCATTAGCCCTACAAATTTGCGTGTGTTGTAAGGGTTGTCGCTCGCAAGCTGGCTTTTGTAGATGGGTCCGGTCATGTTGCGGAAAATGAATCGCACGGTTGGGTCTGCGCCAAGGGGCATTCCTATTCTAAAGCGGTTCAAAAACACACCAGCTATATGAACCTGTTCTTGCGGGACGGCAGCCTCTTTTTCCACTACGCTTGCCATTGTGAGTACCGTATGCCAATCGCCAAGCTCTTTCCAAACCGGGCTGTTTTTGGCTTGCATTTCGTCACGGAGATTTAGATTTGCATTTACCAAAATTTTTATTGCAGCTTGTTCGTTTACGCCGTAAGGGAAAGCGTAGGTGTTGGGTAAAAGATAGCCTTCCAAGTCTTTTGCTTTTACGCCAAGGGAGTCTGCAAAGGTTCTGCTGTGCATAAGGCTATCCAGTTTTGCGCTGTCTAGCCCAAGGGGGGAATGCGCTAAAAGCCCGGCTATTTCCCAGGTTGCTTTGCCTTCTGGAATGGTGACTTTTATGCTAGCCGTTCTGCCGGAGCTTAAAAGGCTCACAATTTGCTCTATGCTTTGCCCAGCAGGAATTTGATACCAACCCGTTTTGAAGTTTACCTTGCCGGAGTGAAAGCTGCACCACCATTTGAATGAACGCGAGCTTTCAATAACGCCGTTTTTTTGCAAAAGTTTGGCGATTTGCGAAGCTCCGTAGCCTTTTGGAATTTCCAGCAAAAGCGGCTCTGCAAGCGGCGAAGGTTTTTGCCATTGCTTGTAAACGTAAAATACGCTACCTACCCCTAGCCCAACAAGGGCAAAAATCAGCAGGGTAAAAAGCGCAATAAAAGTCTTCATTGGAGTTAATTTAGAAAAATATAGCTTTATGGGGTGGGGTGACGCTGCACTTTTATCTTCATTTTGTCAGGAACGCCGGAGACGCTTTTCATCAAATATTTTTCCGCCTTGTCTATATATATATTGGGCATATATATTTCAAGGAACATACGGCTCATATAATCGCGCTCGCCGCCGAGCATTCCTATTAAAAATATCTGGCGCAATAAAAAATCGTCCGATTCTTTTAAGTCATAATGCTCGTTCATCAAGGGAATTAACTTTGCCGCCTCTTTATATTTTTTGTGCATTGCCAAATCAGTGAATTGGGTTTCTACCGCTACCGGAACAGGAAGTTCCCCAGCCAGGAGCATAGCTTTTAATTCGGCGTAAAGCGGAATGGTGTCTCTAGCCGCTGAGAAAGGAGCTTTTGCAGACCATTTGCGGTAATCAGTCCAAAAAGCAGCCCAATTAAAATTCTCGCCCCTGTTTTTCAAAGACAAAAGCAGATGATTTTCCAGATATAAATTTCTGGGCAAATATGGGGCGAGGCTATCTGAAAAAGCCCTTCTCGGAGCGTAGTCCAGGGAATCCAAAAGAGCAGGCCAGCAAATGTGGCAACTATCAAAAGCGGATATAAGGCCTACAAAAGTGTTGACGAAACGCGCACGTTCCGCTTTGTTGTCCACAAGGGGAATGTATTCGCTATTCGCTTCCACCATTTTCATCACCGGCCTGATGCTTGAGGCGTTGAATAAAAAGTTCTGCTCGCCAAAAAAATACCAAGGGAGGTGAATTGTTCTAAATTCCTCAACAAGCGCGGAATCTTCTCTAAACCTATTTATGTGCTTTTGAAACACCGGTTCATCGCTTGCAACCATTATAACATCCAGCTCTTCCGGTGCGCGATATACATTCACATATTTGAACGATTTATCCAACGCTTTTATTATGTGGAGCAAAAGTTCATTGCTGAATTCGTAGAGTTGAAGCCATTGAACGAGTTGCCCGCCGGGGTTCAAGTAGCGTTTTATATGGTGGTAAAATTCAACGCTGAAAAGGCTGGACACTCCGCTAACCCAGGGGTTTGAGGGAACGCTCACAATTAAATCGTAGGAGAGGTTTTGGGTGTGGAAGAATGTCCGCGCATCGCCTATGTGCAGGAACATTCTGGGGTCGTCAAAACTGCGGCGGTTATAGGGGTAAAATCCCTTTTTTGCAAGGTTTACCATTTCCTCTTCTATCTCCACGCAATCCAGCCGCTCCAAAAGAGGGTCTGCCAAAAGATAGTGCGAACCCATGCCGCTGCCAAGCCCAATCATCGCGGCTTTGTATGGCGCGTTGCGCATTGCCATTGGTATAAAAGCGGTCGCGCTTTGGGTCAATTCATCGCCGCCTATTGCTCCTTCGCGGTCTTTTGCCAAGCTGGCATCCGCTTTGCCGTTGGTTTTTATATAAAAACTCTTTTCGGCTTCGTGCAGGCTTATGGTTGCCGTTCTTCCATTGCGAACATCTATTTTTTCGTTTTCCGGCAATTCTCGGTAAAAGCGAAATATGCCGCTCGTTATTCTATCGGGATTGAAATCCATAAATAAACTCGGCAAAAAAGCGAAAACGCAAATAGCTATGAATGCAAAATTTTTTCTGTAAGCAGGGAAAAACCAAAAGAGAATTGCCAAACCCAAAACCAAGTCTATGAACACTCCAACTAACAACGCGCCTTTGAGCTGAAAAACCGGGAGCAGAAAAAGCCCCGTGGCAACCGAGCCTAAAATTGCCCCTATGGTGTTCCAGCCATAAACGCTGCCTATAAAACTCTCCGAGCCTGTTTTCTTTATAAGCCAATAAGTTAAAATGGGCAAGGTCATCCCTGCAAAAAAACTGGTAGGGACCATCCACAAAACCGCAAGCGCGTATTTGAACAAGCTCCAAAAAGCGTAACCCGATGCAGTTTGGTTGAAAATCTGGTTAGCTTCATTCATAGCTATCCAAAACGGCACATGAAAATAAAGCGTGCAAACCGCGAAGAAGGCCATCAGAATTTGCGCCAACGCGAGGAGTTTAAGCGGCTCAAAATTTTTAGCCAAGAGTTTTCTGCAAGCAAGCCCACCGAGCGCAAGCCCAAGAATAAACGCGGAGAGCATCTGGTCAAAACTGTGGGAACTGGAACCCATCAAAAGCGAAAGCAGCCTAATCCATACAATTTCGTATATGAATGAACTTAAACCGGTTAGGGCGGAGAATAGTAGCCATAGATTTGGAGAGTGGGTAGTGGGTAGTGGGTAGTGGGTAGTTTCAACTTTTGATTCGGATGAGGATATTTTCCAGAAGAATATGAACAATATGAAATTTATTATGCCGGCTATTCGGAGGGTGTTTGCATTCCCTAGAGTTGGGATTAAAATGTAGCTGGCGAATAAAATCCCAAAACAAGCACCGAGCGAGTTTGCGAAATAGAGGAGCGGGAGCGAGGTTTTTCCGCTATCGCCGTCTCGCCTGGAAAGCCCTGCCGCTATAAAAGGGAAGGTCATGCCCAAAAGTATGGCAACGGGGAGCGTTGAAAATGTGGCTATGCAAATTTTAATGGTTTCTGCGCCACCTGTGCCAAGTGCTCTGCTCCACTCGGAATCGTAGAATAAATTCGTGGCAAAAATATAAAGCGGATGGTAAAACATTCCGCCAAAACATATCAAAACTTCCGTTATGGCGTAAGCCCGCAAGGGCTTTTTTATGCGGACAACCAATCTGCCGGCGAGGAAACTCCCAAGCGCAAGCCCGCCCATGTAAACACAAAGCGTGAGTATTTGCCCGTAGCTGGAATGTCCTAAAAATAATTTTAGATAACGCGCCCACGTGCCTTCGTAGATTAAACCGGATATGCCGGAAAGAGCAAAGAGAAGATATATTACGTGGTTGGGCAAAATCATACCTCCTGAACCGGTTCTGTAAATTCTGTTCCCCTGCTCGTGTGCCAAATTCCTCTTACGCTTATGTAATCTTTTTCTTCTCTATAATACATATTGTACCGAAATTTTCCG